>Ga0310695_10013828_pt1 | contig 11005 bp, 5 predicted proteins | sample RumenRJG_04DNA_FD_203882 | JGI IMG/M metagenome (GOLD analysis project Ga0310695, IMG submission 203882) | Bovine rumen microbial communities from Lethbridge, Alberta, Canada - RJG_04 (v2) (version 2) | ecosystem: Host-associated > Mammals > Digestive system > Stomach > Rumen | place: Canada... | reverse complement strand
TTCCTGACGCAGCTGCTCAAAATATGTTTTTCGTTCGTCATTTTTGATTTCAGGTAACTGTCTAAGGTCAGTGTATTGCGGATGTAACGCATAAATGCTGATAGAATTGTAAGGATAGCTATCCTGCCAAGTGTGGGTAATGTTGGTATCATTGATGGGCAACACCTGGATGATACGCTGGTGGGTCTTGTCAGCCCACTCTATCATCTTCTTCAAATCGCCGAAGTCACCCACACCAAACGAGCCCTCACTACGGAGCGAGAAGATGGGGATTACGGTACCTGCACCCTTCCAAGGGAATACGGGGAAGTAAACCTGGCTCAACTCATAGACAAACACCTCGTTGTCGCGAATGAGAGGAAGGGAGACGGTGCGGTTGCCACCTTGTTCCCAAACGGGGATGTCGAGACCCAACAGTACAAACTTGAACTCAAAGGTTGGTGGCAGTGTGGCAACGTCGAGACTAATCACCCACTCGTGGTACTCGTGTTCGTACATCGGCAGTGCCTTGTTGATATCCCAGTTACCTAGGGCATCACCAGCACCAGCTATGCCCAACTGCTGACCAATACGAAGCTGGGGAGCACGAACCTTCAGACGAACGGTCTGCTTAGATTCCGTAGTAGGACTGAACTCGCGCTGGCAAGCCATGATACAATCGGTGAAGGCCGATGAATACATGTAGGCATCCTCAGGAATGTCAATCCAATGGTCGTACACCACATAGCGTATGCCTTTCTGGGCTGCAAACTCCAGACGGTGGGGCTCCACCAGCCACTCGTGACGTATTTCATCGTCGCCTCGCACCACACTGTAATAGTAGTCAATATAAGTACCAGCCTTGAACGTTTTGTTCAACTCGATGAACCAATGGAAACCATCAAGCGTGGTCATCTTATGCTGTGACACCTTGCTGGCATCATCGCCACTCAGGATATTCAATACCAAGAATTCACCAAAACTGGTATGGTATTCTACATTAAATAGTAATCTCATAGTTATATCTTTTTTAATTATTCACTGTTCACTATTCACTTTTCACTATTCACTTTTCACTATTCACTAGCGAAGCGTTTCACTGTTCACTTCTTAATTACTGTCACGCTGAGGGCACCCAGTACCAGCAGCACGCCAGAGACGATCATCATGGTTGACTGATGGTGACCCACCACAGAAAGCACGATACCCCCACAGAGAGCAGCTACAATCTGAGGAATGCAGATGGTACCATTAAACAGGCCCAGATAAGCACCCATGTGACCATAGCCCTGAAGGGCGTTGGTGACAAAGGTGAAAGGCATGGCAAGCATAGCTGCCCAGGCACATCCAATCAGCAGGAAGGGGATGAACTGCATGTACTGGTCGTGGAGGAAAGGCACCATGGCAAAGCCTACCGCACCCAGCAACAGACTGGCTGCATAGGCCACCTTGATATTCTTGAACTGGGGCAGTACCGTAGCCCAGACAACAGAGCCAATGGCCTGAACGGCAAAGAGCACACCCACCCAGTTGCCTGCTTCCTGGAAGGGTTCGCTGGCAGGATCGGTAGTATCCCAAACGGTTTCGGCAATGGCTCCTGTGGTATAGTTCCACATATAGAGGAATGCTGCCCAGCAGAAGAACTGCACCAGACCTACCTTCCAGAAGGTGGAGGGCGCTTTCTTCAGCAGCGTGAACCAGTTGGCAGAATCCTCCGCATCTGTCTTCTCGGCTGTCCCATTATACTCCGCATACTCCTGTGGGTTCCACTCTTTGACCTTCGAGGTGGTATAGATAACACAAAGTATCAGGATGGCTGCTCCGATGTAGAACGACCAGATAACGCTGTCAGGTACCACACCCTTCTCAGCCACATTGCTGATGCCAATGAAGGTAAAGATGAAGGGGAAGAGATAGCCAGCCACACTGCCAGCGTTGCACAGGAACGACTGGATGCTGTAGGCCTTGGCCTTCTGCTCTTCGTTCACCATATCGCCCACCAGCATCTTAAAGGGCTGCATCGCCATATTGATACTGGTATCAAGGAACATCAGGGCTATCAGTCCGAACATCATGGCTGCACTGACAGTAAGTCCCAGCGAACCTGCATTGGGCAGGAGGCACATCACCAGTACGGCAACAGCTGCTCCTATAAATAAATAAGGTACGCGACGCCCGAAACGGGTCCACGTCTTATCACTGAGCGTTCCGACAATCGGTTGCACAAGAATACCCATCAATGGGGGCAATACCCAGAAATAGCTCAGCGAATGAGGGTCGGCTCCCAACGTTGCAAAGATACGGGAGATGTTAGCCGACTGGAGGGCGTAGGCAATCTGTACGCCAAAGAACCCAAAGCTCAGGTTCCAAAGACTCCAAAATGGTAAATTCGGTTTTTGTTTCATATTCTCTTGGTCTTAGTTATCTCGTTGTACCTCTTATCACGAGGCGTGTACGAACCACTCGTCGCTCAGCCTTGTCACGAGGAAGAATGCCCTCCACCTGGTCTATCAGGATGTCGGCAGCTTCTTCACCCACCTTCACACCTCGTTGTTCAACGGTGGTAAGCATGGGGTCGCAAGCTACGGCACGCTGTCCATTGGTAAAACCACAGATGGAGATATCGTCGGGCACTCGGAAACCCATGAGCTTGGCAGTATACAGAATGCCGATAGCCGTATCGTCGTTGACAGCGAAGAAGCCATCAGGCACATTGTCACCCTGCAGCAGTTCAGGAGTGATGGCCTCCGCATCCGCACGGTTGTCGCAGATGCGGGTAATGCTCTCGTCAAATTTCAACCCATGTTTCAAGAGGGCATCCTTATAGCCATTGAACCGGTTCTTCGAAATCTCCAAGGTAGGTGCAGAACCATAAAAGGCAATGCGCTTGCAACCCGTCTCAATGAGATGGGTCACCGCATTGAAGGCTCCCATATAGTCGTCGACCACTACCCTACTCGCATTCACGCCCGTACATATTCTATCATAGAAGACCAAGGGAACCCCCGCCTCCATCAGACGTTCGAAATGATCATATTTACGGGTATCCTTCGCTTGCGAAACAATAATGCCACAAACTTTGTTCTCGTAAAAAGACTGACAAATGCGCACCTCACGCTCATAGTTCTCGCCGCTCAGCGCCACGATGATAAGATAGCCTCGGGCGGAAGCTTCCTCCTCAATGCCTGCCAGCACAGAAGAGAAATAAAAATGAGTGAATTCAGGTATGATGACACCGATCATTTTGATGGGTTGCACCTTGGAACGGCGCAACGACCCAGCCAGCAAATTGGGTGTAAAGTTATGCTCACGCGCAAACTGCTGAATCATTGCCCGTCGTTCTGCTGATATACGGGGCGAATCCTTCAGAGCACGTGACACCGTCGACACGCTTATTCCCAACTCGCGGGCGATGTCCTTCATTGTCATTGGAACTTTCTCGTTCATACGGTTCTTAGTTCTGAGTGCAAAGTTATTGAAAAGTTTTATTCGCTATTCTCTTACCTTATTTAATTATTAAGAAACATGAATGCAAACGATTGCATTAACCATATAACGCATTTAACTCAAAAAAAGTATCAACGTATTTAAATTTCCTCTACTTTTGCAGTTGATTTAAGTCAAAACTATCGAATTTCGAGAACTAATAACAATTATACTAACTTTAAAATTCAAATGATGAAGCAATTAAACATTCAGACTCCGTTTAGGATGTTTGTCCTCTTGCTGGGACTCTTCCTATCCGTAGGTGCCTTTGCTCAGATTGACGTCAAAGGCCATGTGAAAGATGCTCAGGGTGAACCCATCATCGGCGCAACGGTACGCGTGGCGAACACACAGATCGCTACCGTAACGGACTTCGACGGTAATTTCGCCCTTAAAGCTAATCAGGGTGCTGACATCACCATTAGCTACATTGGTTATCAGACCCAGACTGTCAAGGCAGCTCCTAATTTGGAGATTACGCTGCAAGACGACCAGGCTCTTCTGAACGAAGTAGTAGTCATTGGTTATGGTGTTGCCCGTAAGAACGACTTGACTGGTTCTGTAACGGCTATGAAGCCCGATGACAAGAACCATGGTGTGATTGTCAATGCTCAGGACATGATTCAGGGTAAGATTGCCGGTGTGAACGTAACACCTGGTGGTGGTACTCCTGGTGGTGGCGCTACTATCCGTATCCGTGGTGGTTCGTCACTAAACGCCTCTAACGACCCTCTGATTGTGATTGACGGTCTTGCTCTTGACAACCAGGGCATCAAGGGTGCTGCTAACGCACTCACGATGGTAAACCCTGCCGATATTGAGAGCTTTACTGTATTGAAGGACGCTTCTGCTACTGCTATTTACGGTAGCCGTGGTTCTAATGGTGTTATCATCATCACCACCAAGAAAGGTCGCAGGGGTCAGAAGCCTTCAATTACCTACAATGGTAGTGTATCTTATTCGTTCAAGACAAAAGATTTCAAGGTGCTGGGAGCTGACGAGTATCGCGACTTTATCAGGTCGTACTACGGAGTAGGTTCTGATGCAGAAGCTCTGTTAGGTCAGGCTGACACTGATTGGCAGAAAGAAATTTTCCGCCATGCCTTTGGTACCGACCACAACGTTACCATTGCCGGTGGCTTGAAGAATATGCCATACCGTTTCAGTGTAGGCTACACAAACCAGGACGGTATCCTTGCAAAGTCACACTTCGAGCGTACAACAGCCAGCATGACACTGAACCCCTCATTCTTCGATGACCATCTGAAGTTGAATATCAATGGTAAGTTCATGCACACTTTCAATCGTTATGCCAATGAAGGTGCTATTGGTGAGGCCATCCGCATGGATCCCACCCAGCCTATTCATGACCTTAGCGGTGCCTATGATAACTTTGGTGGCTACTTCGCATGGACAGATAGCGGTTCTTCTCTGAAAGATGACACCTATCCTACCACACAGAATCCAAATGCTGCCAAGAACCCAATGGCCCTGTTAAATGAGAAGAATGACAATGCCAACTCATTCGACTACATGGGTAATGTGGAAATCGACTATCAGATTCATGGTTTCGAAGACCTCCGCCTCCATGCTAACTTGTCTGGTGACTGGGCCAATGGTAAACAGAAGACCAGCTATGCCAACTGGGGACCATCTAACTTCTATTATGGTAATGATGGATATACAAAGGAGAGCAAGTATAACCTGACACTTTCTGCTTATGCTCAGTACTATAAGGACTTCCTGAAGACTCAGCACTTCGACATCATGGCTGGTTACGAGTGGTCGCACAAAAAGTATTGGGGCAATAGCGAATATGCAGGTCTCTATCCTATGACGACTAATCAGGTGGACGAGCAGACAGGACTTCCTCTTGCTGGTACACTTTATAATCCTAAAGAGTCGGAATGGAAGCAGGAAAGCTACTTGGTATCTTTCTTCGGACGTGCTAACTATATCGCTTTCGACCGTTACATGCTGACCTTCACCGTTCGTCGCGACGGTTCGAGCCGCTTCAAGGAGCACTGGGCAACATTCCCCTCTGCAGCCTTTGGTTGGAAGATTAATGAAGAGCCGTTCATGAAGAATGTAAAGGCCTTCAGCGAGTTGAAGCTCCGTTTGGGTTGGGGTAAGACTGGACAGCAGGATGGTATTGGTAACTACAACTATTTTGCTTCGTACAATGTCAACCGCACTAACAAGGATGGTCGTTACATCATCAAGGGTGTCAACGACGAAGGTATCCTTTATCGCCCAGATGCTTATAACGAGGATTTGAAGTGGGAGACCACAACCACATGGAATGCAGGTCTTGACTTCGGTTTCTTCAACAACAGAATCACTGGTAGCGTTGATATCTATAAACGTAAGACCACCGATCTGATTAACAACGCTCCTGCACCTGCAGGTACCAACTTCCGTAACTCTATTTCCAAGAACATCGGTTCGTTGGAGAATAAGGGTATCGAAGTTGCACTGACCGTTCGTCCTATTCAGACTACAGACTGGCAGTGGGAAGTTTCAGGAAACTTCACTTATAACAAGAATGAGATTACCGAGCTGACAGGCGAGTCATCAATCATCATGACTGGTGGCATCTCAGCAGGTACTGGTAACCAGGTACAGGCTCAGGCTGTAGGTCACCCTGCTAATTCATTCTATGTATTCCAGCAGGTATATGGAGCAGATGGCAGACCTTTGGAGGGTGTGTTCGTAGACCGTAATGGTGACGGACAGCTGACTGATGCCGACCGTTATTTCTACAAAAGCCCGGCAGCTCCTTATACCGCAGGTCTGAGCTCTCGCGTACAGTACAAGAATTGGGACTTTGGTTTCGGTTTGCGTGCAAGCTTCGACAACTACGTATATTGGGACAGACAGGCTGGCTACTCTAATATTGCCAAGCGTTATGACAGCTCATTCAACTATCTGCAGAACGTAACACCTGTAGCCGTTGCCAATGGCTGGACAACATACGATAAGGTCATCACAGACTACTTTATCCATAACGCTTCGTTCCTCAAGTGTGACAACATCACACTGGGCTACTCGTTCAAGACATGGGATGAATACCTGAATGGCCGTGTTTACCTCAGCGCTACCAATGTGTTCACCATTACCAAGTACGATGGTATTGATCCTGAGGTCGGCGGTGGTATCGACAACGGTATTTATCCACGTCCGTTCACTGTCCAGATGGGTGTGAACCTCAACTTCTAACACTATTAACATATTAAGGAATAATATTATGAATTCAAGATATATTAAACATATAGTTCCCGCAGCAGCCCTTCTGTTGACTGTAGGACTGAATTCCTGCACCAAAGACCTTGATGTGACACCTATCGACCCCAGTACGACGATGCAAGTCGATGAGGTTGGTCTTTACACCAAGTGTTACGCCAACATGGCGCTGGCAGGTAATACCGGTGCAGACGGTGATTGTGATATCGACCGCTTGGATGGTGGTACGACAGGTTTCGTGCGCCAGCTTTGGAACGCCAATGAGCTGACTACCGACGAGGCTATCTGTGCTTGGGGTGACCCTGGTATTCCCCAGTTCAACTTCAACCAGTATGATGCTTCTCACCCCATGCTGGAAGGCTTCTATTATCGCCTGTATGGTGGTATCAACTACTGCAACCACTACTTGGATGTATGTAAAGGTGTTGACGCTACTCGCGAAGCAGAAGTTCGCTTCCTTCGTGCACTTTACTACTATCATCTGATGGACTGCTATGGCAATGTACCTTTCTCAACAGCTGTTTCTACGGAGAGTCCTATGCCTATTGAGCGTGCTAAACTGTTTGAATGGATTGAGACAGAGCTGAAGGAAGTTGTAGGTTCCATGTTGACTCCTGCTGCCCGCAAGAGCAGTGACAACGGCTACGGTCGTGCCGATCAGGATGCAGCCAACCTGCTGTTGGCTCGTATGTACCTGAATGCTCAGGTCTATACAGGTACTGCTCGCTGGGAGGAAGCCAAGACCTATGCCGAGAAGGTTATCAGTGGTCCTCACAAGCTCTGGACAACAGGCGTTGGTAAGTGGAGTGCTTATCAGATGCTGTTCATGGGTGACAATGGTGAAAGTGGTGCTTCACAGGAAGCTATCCTTCCACTCTACCAGGACGGTATAACAACAACCTCTTGGGGTACCAGCCTCTTCCTGATGGCTTCTTGCTGGAAGGCTGACATGGACACAGACAATGACTACGGCACTGACCAGTTCTGGGCAGGTAACCGCGCCCGTTCGCAGTTTATTGCCAAGTTCTTCCCCAACAACGATGCGCCTAAGGCAAGTATTTCTGATATGGCCAAAGCTGCCGGTGACGACCGTGCCCTGTTCTTTGGTAAGGGTCGCGACCTCGTGGTTGAAACACCTTCTGAATATACCTCTGGTTATGCCGTAGGCAAGTTCCGTAATACTTACTCAAATGGTGGCAATCCTCACAACTCTAAGTTTGTGGACACTGACTATTTCCTGATGCGTTCAGCAGAGGCTTACCTCATTGCTGCAGAAGCTGATGCCCGTTTGAATGGTGGTAAGACCACGACAACAGGCAAGGGCTATATTGACGCTCTCCGTCAGCGTGCCAACAATAATGATTTGAAGGATTTTTATACCCTCGACCAGATTCTGGACGAGCGTGCACGTGAGCTTTACCATGAAGGTTTCCGTCGTACTGACTTGATTCGCTACGGTTACTATGGTGGCGACAAGAGTGGTGAATACCTCTGGGATTGGAAGGGTGGTATTAAGAATGGCCAATCCTTTGCTGCTTACCTCAACGTATTTGCTATTCCTGCCGAGGACGTAAACTCTAACCCGAATTTGAAGGGTCATCAGAACCCAGGCTATTAATATCTAACAATAATGATGAGAAAAGATATGAAAAAGATATATTCATTAGCCCTGTTGCTACTGATGGGTGCAGTAGCACTGACATCTTGTAAGGATGACAGGGATTCCAATCCTACGCTGACGCAGCCCACAGAGTTCTCTATTACGGGCTCTAGCGCTACGGCTGCTACGATAGACTTGGAGCAGACCAAGGAGTTCACCGTTTCGTGGACACTTCCTACTTATACCAACTTTGGTGCATCTGTCATACCAACCTATATCGTCCAAGCTTCTGCTACTGGTAATTTTAGCAAGGAGTATCTGGATGATGTTGAGGACAACACTGGTGCTGATTACATTACGCTTGACCAGACGTTCAACACCAACAAGGGTGCTGTTAGCTGTAATACACTCGATGGCGCTCTGATGAAGCTGTTGGGCTGGAAAGAATTGGTTGATGTTCCTGACAAGATGAATGTAACGCTGCGTGCAATCGCATCGGTACGTGATGCTGGACAGAATGTCTATAACAGCATTATCTCACAGAACACCATTCAGATTACAGTAGCTCCTTACTTCATGGTTGATCCTATTCCTGTACTCTGGTACATGGTAGGTCAGAACATCGGTAGTGCAGACTGGAGCAATAGCGCAACTGACCTCGGTAAGGGTCTGATTCCATTGTTGCCTCTTGTTAAGGAAGAGTATGAGAAACCCAGTGGTAAGGGTGTCATCAGTCATACAGGCTTCTTCAAGGCTGGCACTCAGTTCAAGTTCGTTGAAGTGATTGGTAGCTGGGATTCACAGATGAACTTCGAGAACGTGGAGAATCCTGATGCAACCATCATTGAAGACCTGGATGGCGACAACCACAATATTGGTATTAAGAAAGATGGCTACTACGTTATCAAGATGAATACCAAGAAGGAGACGATTACCATTGAGCCTTACGAGTACGAAGTGGCTCCAAAGGTATTCACATCAATGAGCCTGCCCGGTGCCTTTAATGGCTGGAGCCTCGAGGCTAATCCTGTTACCGCATGTGAGACCCATAATGGTGAGAATCATATCTGGATGGTTACCGTCGATTTCGCTGAGGATACTGAGGCGAAGTTTGCCGCTGACGGTGCCTGGAACGACAACTGGGGTCCTGCCGACGGTTCTGCTAAAATGTTCCCCTATGGTGAAGGTGTCGGCGGTGGCGCAAACATTCCTGCTAAGGCTGGTTCGTACACCATATTCCTCAATGATATTACGGGGCAGTATATGTTTATTTCTAACGAAACAGAAGAATAACGTATGAAGAAGATATTATTATTCGCAGCTATGGTCCTCACGTTGGTCGGCTGCACAGAAGACTACAAGGACTGGACGGTGCAAAATCCGGACACCACTCCTGACGAAGCCATTAAAGTGAGCCAGAACATGGCTGACGTACCGGCTATCGATTATGCAAATGTCGATCCTGAGGGCAACGTCCAGTTGTTCGTACCTACCTATGAGTCAAGCTCTAGTCCTGACAGTGTTATCTATAAGGCTATTATCTATAATGCTGGTATGAGTGAGAGCGTGGAAATGACAGCAAATGCAAAAGGTGAGGTGCCTGCAGCACTCCTCAAGGAGACTTTGCAGACTTTCTATGGCAAACTGCCCGAGCAGAAGCTGGTACCTGCACAGTTCATTGCACGCGTCTATACTGGCAAGATGGTCAGCAAGGAGATGCATGAGACCATTCTCGACATCACCATTCCTTATCATGGCAAGCCTGCTCTGAAGGCCCTTGCTGTTCCTGGTTCATATCAAGGCTGGAATCCTGCCGGCTATGATCAGGCACTCTATGAGAAAGACCCAGAGGGCAAACCTAATGTCTTCTCAGGATATATCTGCATGGATGCTGGTACAGAGTTTAAGTTTGCCGATGGCTCTTGGGATGTAAACTGGGGTACTGAGGACGGACATACACTTGTGCCTGGTGGTCCTAACATTAAGGTAGATGCAGAAGGCTGCTACTACATCACTGTCGACCTGAACGCACTTACCTATTCTATTGAGCTGCGCAACTGGAGCCTTGTTGGCGATGGTATTGGTGGCTGGGATAAGGACGTAGATTTGACGTACAGCAAGGAGAACAGCGCCTACTATGTAACCTTCGACTTCACAGGTTCTGGCGAGTTCAAGTTCCGTGCTAATCACGACTGGACCTACAACCTTGGTATCGACAAGGATGGTGAGCCTGGCGACCTGATTCAGGACGGTAAGAACATCCCATCGCCTGGTGCAGGAACCTATTCTATCATCCTGTCCTTCTTTGGCGGCTATCCTGTTTACGAGGTTATCGAAGGTAGCGACATCAGCAAGTTCCCGATTTACATCTACGAAGCTGGTGTCAACAACAACTGGGGCGACATCCAGCAGCCACTCTACTGTGGAAGCGGTGATGGTAACTATGTAGGCTTCTTCTATGCAGAGGGTGCCGACTGGTCAGGCGGTCTGGGTGCTTTCAAGTTCCGTGGTGGAGCAGACAACTGGGACAACGGAAACTATGGTACAGGAACGATGTCTGATGACGGTATGACTGGCACGCTGATTAACGATGGTAGCTCAGGCAACATCTTGGTAGCTCCAGGTTTCTATCGTGCAGAAGTCAACCTGAAGGGCATGACCTATCAGCTCACAGCTATCAACAGCATTGGTATTGTA
>Ga0310695_10013825_pt1 | contig 11008 bp, 11 predicted proteins | sample RumenRJG_04DNA_FD_203882 | JGI IMG/M metagenome (GOLD analysis project Ga0310695, IMG submission 203882) | Bovine rumen microbial communities from Lethbridge, Alberta, Canada - RJG_04 (v2) (version 2) | ecosystem: Host-associated > Mammals > Digestive system > Stomach > Rumen | place: Canada... | reverse complement strand
CGGCGTGGAAGATCCATGCCCGTAACGCAGGTGTTGCCCGATGCCGTCTGCAACGAGTGCACAGTCATACTCCAGTATGCGGTCAGTCATGTGACGTGTCATGTGCCAGCGTCCCTCCTCATCCTGTGAAACGATGTCGTAAATCTTCGGGTTTGCCCCGTCCCAGTATTTCAAAACTTGTGTCATAGCTATATTATATTATTATTATTTATAATGTTATGCGAATAAAAGAACCTCGACGGCGACTGCGATACCCATCAGCCAGATAACAGCGTCAGTGACAGCGGGGTGCTTCCCGGCGGCCTGTGCCAGGGCGTACACCATGCGCAGCTGGCGATGGTAGAGACGCGGCAGGGTCATTTCCTTCAATGCGCGTTGCTTGCTTTCCTGCAATGAGGCTTGAATGTTTGCTTTCATCGTTGCAATGTTGATTGCAATGTTTGTTGTTTGCTTGATTGCCTGAAATGTTGCTTCCATAGTTGTAATGTTTATTTGTTTGTTGATTTCTTTATTTCTTGAAATGTTTATTGCTTGTTTTGTTGATTTGTTGGTGCAAAATTACAACAAATATATTGTACAACAAAATAAAATGCAAGAAAAATACAATATATACCTTTATTTTAACATTGTTTTACAAATACAAGGTATATATTTACACAAATTCACACAATACAATAAATATATTTATAAAAGGCTAAAAAGTTTTGTCATTTAGAAAGAAAACACTAACTTTGCAGCCGGAAACCTATCAAGATATATATTGTATGCCAAATATAAAGAAGAAAATCAAGGAACTTGGTTTTACCACACAGCAGATAGCCGAGAAGTTGAAAATTAGTCAGCAGGCAGTCAGTCAGGCCATCAACGGGAACCCTTCGTTGTCAAGGTTGGAAGATATAGCAAGTGCGATCGGTATTACTGTATCAGAACTTGTCAGCGATGATCCACAAAAGCAAGAGAACGAAGCTGTGCTTACCGTCAGCAAAGACGTGAAGAAAATCACAATCAATATAGAGCAATAAAAAAAGCGAGAGCGTTGTGCTCTCGCTTTATCCGTGCGATTCGTTTTTCTCTTCAAAAATCGTCATCGTCGTATCCGTTATGTAGTTCAAACTGGTTTTCCTCTTCCTCCTCGATGAGGGCGAGGAAGTTCCATGCCTCGGTGAGTATGCTGTCGAGGTCTGCCTCCGCCCGTTCCGACGGGTTGAAGAAATTCACCTCTACGATATCATCCTTCCATTCCTGGAACCCGGCCCAGTAGGCGATGTCTTCGTCGCGGATCAGGATAAACACCCTCGGGAAATCCATCCTGAGCAGTCCGCACTGGCCTGGATGGTTCAGGATGTTGTCGCAGTACCACCAGTGTGCGCTGCGCTCGATAGCCTCTTGTCTTGTTTGTCTTCTTGTAGCCATAATCTTTGTTCAGTTAGATGTTTCAGCGGCAAAGGTACGGCTTTTTTTTGAAAGTGCAAGCGGGTAGGCAAAAAAATGTGCCGCGTCGTCACGACGCAGCACATGAAACAATCTAACTAACTTAACCTATAAGATATTAATGTGGGCTCTATTATGTCAAACTCACTTCTTCAGCAGCTCGTTGATGACCTGACGGCGGTTCTGGCCGTCGGCGCGGAAGCTGACGTGCACCCAGTATGAGCCTTTGGCGTTGTGCTCCCAGATAAGCTGGTCGAACTGGCAGTTTGTCCTGATCCACTCAAACCAGCACTTGCCTTTAACCCTGTTGCCGTCGATGCAGAGGTCGGCAGCCTCGCCCCTGATGTGCTGACTGTTGGTCACGCCTCCGACGGCCTTGTTGAGCGTCCTGCTACGATAGCCGGAGCCTATCTTGATGGGCTCGCCCATTGCGTCGCGCAGCGGCTGAAGAACGTTGATGACCAGTGCGCACAGTGCGCACACCTCTTGCGTGCCTGGCACGTTGCGTATGCCACGGGCCCTTGCCGTGTCGCTTGCTGTAAGCTCCTCCAGCGTGAAGTTCTTGCTAATATGGGTTGCCATAGTTTTTTATTTCGACATTTTGATATTTCGATATTTCGATATTTCGGGATTTCGATGGTTAGTGCGTCACTACACGGATGCCATTAACCTCCATTACCAGGTAGTCGCGGATGCGGCGCACTTGACCGCTCTGGGTGAACTTCACCATGCGCTGATGCTCTTTCAGGAACACTTTCAGGCAGACGGCCTCGCCGCCGATGACCTCGCCCTTGCCGGTGACGGCGCGGAAGTAGAACGGCTTTTGCCGCTTGTCCCTGGCTTTCTCTGGCGGGTTGAAGCCCGTCACGGTGCAGTCGCCTTGACGCCACGTCCACTGTTCCATGTAGTTGCGGAGCTGCTGCCAGGAGATTGTAGGAGCCATTGTAGGCATAGGATTAAAATTCAAAATTTATAAATTCAAAATTCAAAATTGATAAACTCAAAATTGTTAAATTCAAAATTCAAAATTAAACTCTCTGCTGCAAAGGTAGCGAAGAAAAAGCCATGCAGTCGGACAAAAAAGAGCCGCCGACCTTCGCAGGCCAGCGGCTCCACCCTAAAAAAATCAAGTTATGAAAACTCGATATAGTTTATAACGCATTATCCCGCGTTTTTATTGTGTGGCCTGCCAAGGTGTCGAACCTTGCAAAAGAGCCTAATCTCGCAGGCCGCCTATAATTAAAGCGTCCAGATATTGTCTATTGCCTTGTCGAGTGACCGGCGAAGATCGTCCACGCGCCGTTGTTGGCCTCTCAGGTTCATAATGGCGCCCCGCAAGTCCATAACGGTTTCTCTGTTGGCCTCTGCTGCCAGATAGTGACGGTATTTGCTCACTGCCCGTTGCTGCTGTTCCAACTCCCATTCGGCCTCGAAAAGTTTGTTGTTCAGGTTAGCTATTGTCTCAATCGCGTTTTGTGATATTGTTGCCATAATCGTGATATTTTAAAGTGATTATAATTTTGGTGTATAATATATATATATATAAGGTAGTGTTATGCCGGTTGCCAGCCGTTGGCGGCGGAGAATTGCGAGCGCAGCCAGCTCAGGGGGCGCACGTTGGCGCGTACTTCCTGGGCCAGCTCGTCCCAGATGTAGTAAAGCGCGTGGGCCTCGTTGCCGGCGTAGTCCTGGATAAACACCTGCAGCTCTGTCAGTCCTGCTGATGAGCGGAAGCGGCGGCCCATAATGTCGGGATCGGCCTCGACGGCCTCCGGGTTGGCCTCCAGCTTGCGGAAGTCGTCGGCTGTGTAGTCTGTGGCCCATGATGTAACGACGGGCGTAATGGCCTCGGCCAGGAACTCGCCGCCGTTCAATTCACAGCCAAAAGGTCCTATAACGCTTTTGCCGAAGTCCAGCGTATAAAGAAGGCGGATGCTGCCGAACATTGGCACATAAGCCCTGCGGATTGCCGTAATCGTTGCCACCTCGTTGCTCTGATTGTGGCGCACCTTGTCGCCTACCCTGAAGCCTTCCGGCTCTGATTTCTCCGATGTGCTATAATTGCGGTCCTTTCGGAAATAGCCCCCTACGTTCAGGCGTTGGCCGCTCTCCGTTTCAAACTCTATAACGCTGCTTTTCGCACTGGCTTTCGTCACTCTTCCGCGTGTGCCGTCTATGCAGGTAATCAGGTCGCCCGGCTGCGTGCCTTGGTTGATACCCTCGACATACTGCCAGCCCTCGCCCAGGATGGCGGCGCGTTGCTTGCGTGCCTCGCGGTTCTGCCAGATGTGCAGGCGGTCGCGGTTAGCTTTGGAGTTTCTGAACGTCACGCCCTCGGCGGTGTCCTTGCCGTCCAAGAGCTTCACCAGCTCGGCGCGTTGCTCCCTGGTGCAGTCCGTCACGATGGCGTAGCGCAGGTTGTAGGCGTATGCCTGTGGCGTGTGCAGATCGTCGGCCATAATGGGATAAGTCACTGTTGGGAATCTCTTTATATCTTCGACCTGTGCGGCGGTCGTGCCGTTGTTCATTGTCTTCATAATGCTTAATTTTTTATTGGGTTTATATTTTTGTTTGATTTGTATAGATTTGTTTGATTTCTGGCCGTCAGGCCATTAATAAATATCTCAGTCTATAATATATATATAATGTTATAAGGCAGGAGGGGGCGGGGTGCCGCCCCCGGTGGATTTATGCGGCTTCGTTCAGTGCGTCGCGGATGGCTCGCGCCTGGTTTTCGTTCTGCGTTCTGTTGATCAGGTCGAACATTTGCGCCCGGGCGTATTCTGTGGCGGGCCTGATGGTGTCGGGGTTGTAACCGTTGCGCAGTTGCTCGGAGAGCGTCCAGAAGATGACCCCGAGCGCGTCGAAGTCGCGGCGGCTGTCGGGGGTCAGGCTGGCCAGACAGGCGCACACCTCGCAAAGGCGTGCGGCGGCTGTCTTGGTGCCTGCTTCGGCCTCCTGCTTCCATCTTTCGAGGGTGGCGGCGGGCACTGTCACGCCCTCCCATCGTGCGGCCTGCTGCATGATGTCGGCAAAGATGCGCAGCACGTCGGCCACGGCTTCCAGTAGTGGGCTCATCTGGCCGCCGTCCTCTAACGTGCCGGCCTCGTCCTCCGATGCGCTGGCGGTGCTGTCCGCTGCCGGTTCCTGCTCTGCGGCGGCCTGCTCGCCGTCGCGCAGGGCGAACCAGGCGCGAAGGCTTGCCACGTCGGCGGGGTCGGTTGCCTCCCACTGCTTGCGCTCCTTGTTCCAGGTTGCGCCGTGCGCCCTGATGGCCTTTTTATGGTAGTATGTATCTTTCCAGTCGTTGCCGATAACGGCCACGCCGTCGGCGGTGTCGATGAGCTGCAGGCCCTCGGCGGGTGCCTCGTCGCTCTGTGCGGCCTGCTGCTTGTCGGCGGCTGCCTTGGCGGCTTTGGCTGCCTTCGGCTCTGCCTGCGTGCCATCCTCCCAGGCCTTGCGCTGTCTCTCAACGTCGGCCAGGTCGGCACGGATGGCGGCGGCGAACTCCGGCGCGATGCCGTGCAGTGATATAAAAGAGTTGGGCGATATATGGCCCCGGATGATCAGGCCGGCGGCGGCGAACTTCTCCGCCCGTTTGTCCTGCGTCTTGTAGCCTCCGGCGGTCTTGCCCCAGTACCATTTATCACCATCTGCGCCCGTGTGCTCGGTGCCGAAGCTCACGGCCTCGCCCTGCTCCAGACGTGCCACGGCCTCGGCGATGGTCAGGCGGCGGCGGGCTTTGCCGTCGGCGCAGAAGAAGCAAACGGCGTCCCCGTCTTTGTCGGTGTTGCCTACTCCTGTAAGCTCGCGCAGCTTTCGCAGGGCTTCGCCGTAACGGGGGCGGAACTCGGCGGCGCGGCGGTCGGCCTTCTCCTTCTCGGTTACTGTTACGGCCACATATTCGGCCAGGATCTCAGCCAGACGGCGGCGGCTCACTTCGCCGGTGATCTCGTCCCATGTGCCGCACATATCGTTATAATATAAGCCGGTAAGACTGCGGAAAGTGTCCGTTAAATTATATATATCGTCAAATCCGGCAGCCTTGGCCAGGTTGGCGAACTCCTGCAGGTTAGCGGCGAACTTGGGCGCGTCGCTCTTGGGGTCGAAGTTGGCGAAGTAGCGGGCGGCCAGTGTTTCGGCCTCCTGCTTGCCCTCGGCGCTCAGGGTGCGAACGGTTTTGAAGTCGGTAATATCTCCCAGGGCTTGGCCGTATGCCTCGCGCCATGGGGTTGTACTGTGGTCCTCTTTATAATCGCCGTAATCGGCGAAAGGGTCGGACTCGTAGAAAGCCGGGATAAAGTACGCCAATTCCTTGCACGTCTCGCGTAGTTGCTTCTCGTTCGGTCCGTCTTCCCAGCTGATAACAAATTTTTCTTTCCAGATCTCGCCCGAAATGGTAACTTTCACTTTCAGGCCGGGGAAATAGTGATTAATAATGCGGCTTATATTACGCTTTGTAGCGGCCACGAATGCGGCGGCCTCCTTCTTGTCGGCGAAGCGGTAGAAACGCGCCTTTTGCCCGGTAGCGTCAGCGGCTACGCGCTCCAGGATGCCGGCCCAGGCACGGACGGCGGCGCGGCTCTCTTCCTGAGCCTTGCGGATGCGTTCGGCCTTCTCGCGCTCCTCAGCTTCGCGGCGTGCGCGTTCCTCTGCTTCCCAGCGTGCCCAGGCTTCGCGCTCGCGGGCTTCCTCGGCTTCGCGGCGTGCGCGTTCCTCGGCGCTCTCTGTACGGGTGTAGGCGGCGCGGCCTGCGGTGCCGTTCTGATATTGTTTTTTCAGGGTCTCGAACTCGGAAAGCATGGCTTTAAATTCCTCTTCGTTTCCGCCGTGGTCGGGGTGAAGGGTTAAACATAGTGCGCGGTAAGCCTTGCGCAGTTCTTCGGCGTTGTGGATGTTTGCAAAGTACTTCATAACTATAAATTTTTTAGGGGTTGACTTATTATAAAATGTATAATATAAAATATATAATATAATGTAATGGGGTTACTTGTTGAAGTGAGCGGCCAGGATTGCCAGTGCTTGGCGGTCGCGGTAGTTCTTCGCCCAGTGGCGGCGGCCGTCGAACTCCAGGCGATCGACGCAGACACGGCGGAGGGCGTGGCGGTTCTGCATGTAGTCGCGGACGATGGGCAGGGCGAGCACGTTAACGGGCCGGCGCTGCTCGGCTACCTTGGCGCGTGTGCGCTCGCGGTGCGTCTCGCGGTCGCGTCGTATGCCGTCGGCACCTTTCGCGCGGATGATGTCGCGGGCGGCTGCTTCTGCTTCGCGATTAAACTTGTAGCGCTGATCGTGGCGCGGCTGTCTAATGTCGGAGTAGGTACTACAAAGGAAGTCACGCACGGCGGCGGCGTAGATTGTCCAGGCGGCGCGGATGACGTCGCGGCGGCTGTAGGTTCCGGCGGGGCTGTCCCATAAAGTAATGGCGGGGCGGGTGTTGTTCTTTGTCTTCATAACTGTGATTTTTTAGGGGTTTTGTAATTAATTGTATAATGTATAATAAAGGGGCTTTTTCTGTAATCATACGGCGGCGGATTCTATCGCCTGCAAATGCTTTTCAATTTGTACGGCGGCGCGTTTCTCTTCATCCGTGAAGCATGAAAGCCACTTTTCGCGCGTTTCCCAGTTGATCACGCCGGCCACTTTGTCCGTAATGTTTCCGCCGTTCAGTAGGTCGAAAACGTGCGCGGGCTTAACTCTGGGAAGATCGGCGGGGCCTATCGTGAGCACGGGCACGCCCTCAAAGGTTCCGCGGTTGTCGTAGTCTTCGCGGCGGGCAATAATTAGCGTACAATCCGCCCAGCCAAACGCGGCGGCATCCTTCATTAAAAGCGCTGTAAAGTTATACACGGGGCCACGGCCACAAGCGGCGGCGGAGTTGATTTTTAAAATTTGCTTTTCCATGTTGATAATATTTTAATCAGTAAATAATATTTTAGGCTATAACGTAGGCGTGAAAATTAGTGAATATATTTGCAGCCTATAACGTAGGCAAACAGCGCGGCGGGGCATCCTGAAACAGCCGCCACGGGTACAACGGCGGGCACGGGCTGGGCTGGGCTGTTTCCGTTTGCAGCGGGCACACTATCAGCGGGCGCGGCTGTTTCTTCATCTACGGCGGGCCCGGCCTGGGCATCCTCAGGAACGGCGGGCACACTATCAGCGTCCAAACTATCAGCGGGCGCGGTTGTTTCTTCATCTACGGCGGGCACGGGCTGGGCATCCTCAGGAACGGCGGGCACACTATCAGCGGCCAAACTATCGACGGGCGCGGCTGTTAAGCTATCAGCAAACAGCACGGCGGCGGGTACGCTATCAGCGGGCACACTATCAGCGGCCAAACTATCGACGGGCGCGGCTGTTAGACTATCAGCAAACAGCACGGCGGCGGGTACACTATCAGCGGCCAAACTATCAGCGGGCGCGGCTGTTAGGCTATCAGCAAACAGCGCGGCGGCGGGTACGCTATCAGCGGGCACACTATCAGCGGGCGCGGCTGTTAAGCTATCAGCAAACAGCGCGGCGGCGGGTACGCTATCAGCGGGCACACTATCAGCACGGCGGCGGGCACGTTTGCGGCGTGTCTGGGGCTGTTTCTTTGCCACGGCGGGCACACTATCAGCGGGCGCGGCTGTTAAGCTATCAGCAAACAGCACGGCGGGCGCGGGCTGGGCATCCTCAGGAACGGAAACGGGCGCTGCTGTTAAGCTATCAGCAAACAGCACGGCGGCGGGCGCGTCTGGGGCATCCTCAGGAACAAAAACGGGCGCGGCGGCGCAAACTATCAGAAACAGCACGGCGGCGGCTGTTTGCCAAACGCGGCGGGCGCGGCGGGCAAAGTTTGCCGCGATCAGCACGGCGGGCGTTTCTTCATCCACGGGCACGGCCTGGGCATCCTCAGGAACGGAAACGCCGGCACGTTTGCAAGCTATCAGCACGGCGGCGCGTTCCGTTTCCGGCGCTGTTTCGTTTGCTGGGAACGTGTACGGGTACACGTCGCGCCCGGCAAATAGTAAATTAAATAATTCATTATCCGCTAAAAGCTGGGAATAATAAACGCGGTGCAAAACGCCGTCTAAATATACGGCGTGCAAATTTTCCGTGAAACACGGCACGGGCAAAGTATTTGCAGCGGGCCCGGGCTGGGCATCCTCAGGAACGGCGGGCACACTATCAGCGGCGGCGGGCGTTTCTTCATCCTGGGGCGTTTCCAAAATATCAAAAGCGGGCGCGGCGTTTGTGCAAATACCGTCTAAAAATTCCTTTTTAACTTTTCCTATCTTTTCATCATGCAAATATATTTCCCCGAAAATGATTTTAACGCCGTGCAAAATAATGTAGTTATAAGCGGCGCGCGTTAACGCTGTTTCTTCATCAAAATATATTTTAAGATAACGGCAAATATTAGAATATAAAACGGCATCCATACCGGCGGGCAAAACGGGAACGGGAACGCCTGGGCCCGTTTCGGCGGCGGCCTCAAAATATTCTGTTTCCCAGCGATCAGCGGAAACGGGCACGGGCTGGGCATCCTCAAAAGCGGCGGCGGGCGTTTCTTCATCCACGGGCAAAACTTTTTCGCTATCAGCGGCGGCGGTTGTTTCTTGGGCTTCCTCAGGAACGGCGGCGGGCGTTTCGTCAAATTCAAAAGAAACGACGGCGGGCCCGGGCTGGGCATCCTCAGAAACGGCGGGCGCACTATCAGCGGCGGCGGCTGTTTCTATCAGCGCGGCGGCGGCTGGGCTGTTTGCCGATCCTATTTCCGGAAACGCGGCCACGCTTAACAGCTTTTGCGCGGCGCCTGGGGCATCCTCAGAAAAAACGGGAACGGCGGCCGTGTTAACGTCGCTATATACGTCCAAATTTGGCAAATAAGAAACGGCGCCGACGGCGGCGAAACAAACGGCCGTTTTTACGTTTTTATCCCTAAATATATACATACTATTTGCAGCGGGCACGGCTGCAAACTGTTTGCCGTTTATTTGTACCGAAAAATCAAACGGGCACGCCTGGGGCAAATTTACAAACGTTTCGCGTTTCGTTTCGTTTTTGTCTGTTTCAAATATACGTAAATAAGTAACTTTTATTTTGTCACTATCTTCGCGGCCTGAAATTTGTACTAACGTCTTGGCATTATCTGAAAACTTCGCGGCGGCTGTTATTTCCTTTTTTAACTGTTTCCACGTTTCCGGGGCTAAATTGATACGCTGGGCATCTGAAACGGCCGGCAAAATTTTATCCCAGACGGGGAAAACATGATCTTTGCCGTTTGGGCGCGTTTGTGTACCGTTAACGGCGTTTTCTTCATCCACAAATAACGTGCCTTTGCCCGTTTTGAGCACGGCGGGATCTATTAAATATGTTTCCTTTGCATCCGGCGAAACGTACATATCAGGAACGGAAACGACGCTTAAAACATTCATATTTACGGCGGCCAAACAGCGCCGGCGCGTATCGACGCAAACGTAATTTAACGCGGGGCGCAAATTATCACCCTTTGCGGGGATCGCTTTTATAATATCTTTTGCGGCGGCGGGCACGTCAAAAGCCACGGCCACGGGGCGCGTTTCGGCGGCGCGTACAAACTTAACACGGCGGGCGCTGGGAATTGATAGCGCCGTTTCAAAACGGGCGCAAATATCAAAAACACGATCGACGGGAAAACTACATTTTGAGCCGTCAAAAGATACTGTTATTATTTCGTTTTGTTTTACGTGCTTTTCGTTGTACTCTATTTCGAAATAATAGCGCGTGCCCAAATATTTAACCAAATCTTTTGCAGAATATTCCCCGGCGGGGCAAACTACATTATCAAAAACACGTGCGGCGGCTTTTGCGATCCCGTCATAAATTATTAAATCTTTTTCCATAACTTTATATTTTTTGCGCCCGTCTGGGCTGTTTATATTTGTGTTTGTTTCTTCATCCTGGGCGCGGCGGGCATCCTCAGGAACGCCGCGCCGCGTCTGGGCTGTTATTATTCCGGCCAAATATCAGCTATTACAACGTATCGACAAAAACGCCCGTTTTCAAAATGACGATCTTCTGCAGCGTCCCACACGGAAACGCAAAAATAACAACTGAAATTTTGTTTTAATTCTTCATCCTTTGCAGCGGCGGCGGCGCGGGCATCCGCTAAATTTTCAAAATACTTTTCAAAAATTGTTTCCATACTTTTTTATTTTAGGGGTTTATCGTTTTGCGCTGCAAAGTTAAGAAAAAAAATTATATACATAAGCAAAAACTTATTATAAATTAATATATATTAAGCAAAAACTTATGGAATTTACATTTGTTAACACAAAAAACTTATAAAGTGGGCTTAAAATAAGTTTTTTCTTATTTTTTTATTGTATACGTGCGCGGGCTTTGCATTCTCAGAAATTGCGCCGGGCGTTTGCTTATATATATATATATTATGTACGCGGGCACGGCCTGGGCATCCTCAGGAACGGCGGGGCACACTATCAGCGGGCACGGCTGCAGCGTCCGGGATCCTCAGGAACGGCGGGGCACACTATCAGCGGGCACGGCTGCAGCGTCTGGGATCCTCAGGAACGGCGGGGCACACTATCAG
>Ga0310695_10013822_pt1 | contig 11010 bp, 6 predicted proteins | sample RumenRJG_04DNA_FD_203882 | JGI IMG/M metagenome (GOLD analysis project Ga0310695, IMG submission 203882) | Bovine rumen microbial communities from Lethbridge, Alberta, Canada - RJG_04 (v2) (version 2) | ecosystem: Host-associated > Mammals > Digestive system > Stomach > Rumen | place: Canada... | reverse complement strand
GTCCAGGGGAACGGACTGGAAAACGGTCAGCGGCACGTCGCCGGTCCCGGGCGGGCAGTCGACGATCATATAGTCCACGTCGCCCCAGATCACGTCGGTCCAGAACTGCTTGACGGTGCCCGCGATCACGGGTCCGCGCCAGACGACGGGACGGGTCTCGTCCTCCAACAGCAGGTTCACGGAGATGGTTTTGATGCCGGTCTTGGTTTCGAGGGGGATCAGGCCGTCGTCGGCAGCGAGGATATCGCCCTTCGCGCCGAAGGCTTTCGGGATGGAGGGGCCGGTCACGTCCGCGTCCATGAGGGCGACGGAGAGATCGCGCCGCTTCAGGGTGACGGCCAGCATGGAGGAGACGAGGGATTTGCCCACGCCGCCCTTGCCGGAGACGACGCCGATCACGTGGCGGATGTTGGATCCGGCGTGAGGAGCCTCATGCTGCGGCGCGCGGGAGGAGCAGTTGGCCTGGCACGTCGAGCAGTCGTGGGTGCAGTTGCTGGGTTCAGCCATAGGTTATCATTCCTTTCGGGATCCGGGCGTCCTGCCTGCGCCGGAAACCGGTGCCGGGGCCGTTTGCGCGCGGATCCGCATGGTACTCTCAGATATTATATAACAAATCTCCCGGAATATCAAGAGATTCGCGCCGAAAGAGGGCAAAAAAATTGATAAAAAAAGAGGAAAGGGAGCGAAGATTTTGCATCGCCCCCTTTTTTCAGGTTGTGGGTTGAAGTTTATGTAAACACGAGTTAGGAGTGAGGAGTTGGGGAACCGTTCTCCGGATTTGGATCGGAAGCGGAGAAAGGGATCGTCCAGCCCTCCGTTCCCTTCGCAGGCATAGCTCGCACGGTTCTGCTGACTGCTGACCATCCTCATTCCTCATTCACCAGTTGTCTACTAACTACTAACCACTAGCTGCTAGCCACTAATCACTCCTCATTCTCCCTTCGATCATCTTGAGCGTCTCCAATGCAGCGAGGACGGCGAGGGCGGGGAGGAAGGCGAGGAATCCGGCAGGTCCGCAGGGGGATCCGCCGAAGACAGCCGCTCCGCCGGAGGAGAAGAGGATCCATCCCGCGAGGACGAGGGAGGCGGCGACGAAGAGGATCTCCACGGGGTTGAATCCGCGGCGGGTGAAGAGGCTCTTCCGTCCTCCGCATTCGAGGGAGAACACGGCGCCGGAGAGCAGAACGGCCCCGGAGAGGAACGCGCGGTTCGCGGCATCCGTTCCGGCGAAGGAGGGGATCAGGGTCCCGGCGTCGAGGGAGCGCAGAAGAAGGGCGGAAACCGCGGCGAGCGACACGCCCCAGACCAGTCCCATCCCCACGGCGGTAACGGTGGACCGGTCGCCCTTCGCACGCTCTTCCCTGCCGATTTTGAGGGCGGGTTTTTCGTCGTCCTGACCGAAGGCCCGGACAAGCACCGCGCCGAAGTCGAAGAGCAGGCCCCATACGAGGATCAGCACCGCCGAAAGCAGGGGCAGGAATCCGAGAACGGAGGCGAGCATGACGGCAAGGCGGGCGGTCTGGGCGGCGGTGAGGTAGAACCGGGCGCGGGCCACGTTGGTGACGGCGCATCTTGCCGACCGGACGGCCTCCGTCACGCCCTCGAGCCCTCCCGCTCCGAATCCGGCGTCCGTTTCCGCGCCCCCTTCCGCGGGCTGGATGACGACGGCGGCTCCCCGGGCGATGGATTCCGGCACGGCGTGGAAACGGGATCTTGCGACGGCGAATCCGAGGTCTGCCCTTCCGAGCGCGCCGGCGTCCCATGCCTCCATGCCGACTGCCGCGATCACCGGGGGTTCTTCCTCCCCGTCTTCTCCGTCCGTCTGCCTTCCGCCTCCCACCAGGGAGATCATGGCTCGGGCGAAGGCGCTTCCGAGATAGGCGTCCCCGATGGTGTCGAAGGCGACGACGGCCCCCTTCGTCGGATCGGGATCGCCGAGGATCTCCCTCGCCCGGACGGCGTCCCACTCGGAGGCGGGAACGACGGGGGCGTCAGGATCGAACAGCCCCAGCCGGACGCCGTAGCTCAGATCCTCCCGGGGGTTCTCGGTGAAGAGGATCGGGCGGATGCCGCTCTTTTTGAGGATCTCGGCGTTCTCCCGCGCTCCCCTCTCCGGCTCCACCGACACGGCGAAGAAGCCGACGAAGGTCATGGCCTGAGTGAGGACGGCGAGGCGGTTCAGATGGGGGTAGGGGGAGATCCGCTTTGCCACGGCCAGCACGCGGGCGCCCGAAGCTTCGAGCTCCGCGGTCTCCTCCCGGATGCGTCCGGCTTCCCGGGGGTCGAGATCTGCGGTCCCCTCCCTGCGCTCGACGGAGGAGCAGCAGCGAAGGACCTCCTCGACGGATCCGCATCCGACGGCCCAGACGTTCCCGTCCCGTTCGCAGAGGGAGATCTCCATGCCCGCGGCCAGCCGGTCGGAGGAATCGCGGTGGTCGCCGACGGCATAAGCGGTGTCGGGGCGGCGTCCCGTGCGTCTCAGATAGGCGTCCGCGGCCTGGGCGGCGAGGGATGCGCGGCGGGCGGCGAGGCGGGGGAGTTTTTTCGAGGGGGAATCCCCGGGGGCAAGTCCGTTCCTGCCTCCCGCGACGGTCGAGGCGGCGAGGGCGAGCCCGATCAGTTCCGAGGGATCCTCCCCCTTTTCGTCGGCTCCGGTATAGGATCCCCGGACCCGGTAGGCGAGGATCTCTGCCCGCCCGGACTTGAAGAAGTTCGATCCGCAGAAGACCAGCGCGTCGGGGGCTGCCACGTCCTCGATGCGGGAGGGATCGCGGAAGAGGACGCGGGTCCGGCTCCCCTCCTTCTCCTCCTCGCCCTCCTCCGCCGGTCCGACGCCCTGTCTGGCTCTCCTCACGGCGACGGCGAGGATGATGGCGGCGATGGTGGAGAAGAACTCGCTCATGGACGCCACGGCCATTGCCATCGCGCCGAGGAAGACGTCGGGCAGGGACATGCCGTCCCCGGTGAAGAGGGAAAGGGCGGAGAGCGCGAGGACCGCCGCCAGCATGACGAGGGAGACCGTGCGGCTCTGCTTTTTCAGGCGGGCGACCATCGGAAAGTCGTTCTGGGCGTCCACGGTGATCCCGCCCTGCTTCATGGAGACGAGGGTGTCCTCCCCGCAGGCTGTGGCGGCGATGCGGACGGAACCGGAGAGGACGAGGGATCCGGCGAAAAGCATGTTGGAGCGGAATTCGCAGGGGATCTCGCCGCTCTCCGCCTCGGTGGAGATGACGGTGTTGAATTTGTGGACGGGGCGGTCGTTGCCGGTGATCCCCCGCTCGCTGACGACGGAATCGTCGCCGGTGATGACCCGTCCGTCGCAGGGAACGGTGTCCCCGGCTTCGAGGAAAATGATGTCCCCCGGGACGATCTCGGAGGCGGGGAGCAAGAGGATCCTGCCGTCCCGGATCACGGAACTGACGGGGATGCGCGCCCGGGCCATGTCCTCGAGGATGCGGTTCGCGCGGATATAGACCGCCGTCCGGATCAGGGCTCCGAGGACGAGCACGGCGACGATGGCTCCGGCTTCGAAGCGTTTGTCGAAAAGGGCGGCTGCACCGGCGGCGGTGGCGAGGAGGACGGTGGGAAGGTCGAAAAGGGAGGCGACGGCGGCTTCCGAGGCGGAGGTCTTCCGCACGTGCCAGACCCGCCCCCGGACCTTATGCTTTCTCTTCTCCGCCTCCGCGGCGTTCAGACCCCGGAACATGTCGGTCCCGAGGAGGTTCAGCACCTCGCCGCCGAGAAGAAGATGCCAGGAGTTTGAGGAAATCATAGCGTTCTCAAATTACAGTCAAACTTGGGTCTTCTCAAAAATGAAGATCGGTCGTCTTTCCCGGGCCTTTTCCGTTTCGGGGAGAAAAGCGCCGGAAGAGGAGTTCCCGGGAAGTCCCGGATATTCCGGCATCTGTTCCGCCGCGGTCACCGCAGGATGATCTTCTCCCCGTCGCTGTCGATGAGGATGGAATCGAGCTCCCCTCTGTTCTTCACCAGCGTTTCGGCGATCTTGTCCTCGATCTCGGTCTGGATGAACCTTCTCATGTTCCGCGCGCCGTACTTCGGGGAGAACGACTTTTCGGCGACGAAATCCCGGGCGGCGTCGGTGTAGCCCGCTTCGATGCCCTTCTTCCCCAAAAGTCCCGTGAGGTCGGACAGCATGAGGGAGGCGATCCCGCGGAAGTTCTCCGGAGTCAGCGCGTTGAAGGTGATGATCTCGTCGACGCGGTTGAGGAATTCGGGGCGGAGGAAGTCTTCGAGGGCCCGCTTCGTCTTGTCCTCCGTCAGTCCCTTCGGATTGGAGGTAAAGCCGGGCTTGTTCTGGGCGTAGGTGGATCCGGCGTTGGTGGTCATGACGATGATGGTGTTGGTGAAGTCCACCTGCTTGCCGTGGGAATCGGTAATGATCCCGTCGTCCAGGATCTGCAAGAGGATGTTCATCACGTCCGGGTGCGCCTTTTCGATCTCGTCGAAGAGGACCACGGAATAGGGCCTGCGGCGGATCTTCTCGGTGAGCTGGCCTGCGTCGTCGTACCCCACGTAGCCCGGAGGGGACCCGATGATCCGGGAGACGGAGAACTTGTCCATGAACTCGCTCATGTCGAGCCGGATGAGGGTCTCGGGGGAGGAGAAGAGGTCGTTCGCCAGCACCTTGACAAGCTCGGTCTTGCCCACACCGGTGGGACCGGCGAAGATGAAGGACACGGGCTTGCGCTTGTAGGACACCCCGGTTCTGCCCCGTCTCACCGCTCTCGCCACGGCGTCCACCGCCTCGTCCTGGCCGACGATCCGCGCCCGGAGCCGTTCGTCCAGCTTTTCGAGCTTTTCGTATTCGCTCTCGGCGATGGTGGACGCGGGGACGCCCGTCCAGATCTCGATGACGTCGGCGAGGTCGGACTCCTTCATGCGGATGTTGCCGCAGAGCTCGTCCAGATAGCGCAGTCTCTTGTCGGCCCGCATGATCTCGGCCTTGAGGTCCGCGAGCTTTCTGTACCGCTCCTCGGTGACGGCCGGATCCGCTTCCGCTTCGGAATTGATGTCGTTTTCGAGATCCGCGCTCTCCTTCTCCGCCTGGGCCTTCCGGTCGGCCAGTTCGTGCCGCTCGGCGATCTCGGGGGAGTGGACCGCGATGTGCGCCGCCGCCTCGTCGATCAGGTCGATGGCCTTGTCGGGGAGATAGCGGTCGGTGATATACCGCTCGGACAGGGTCGCCGCGCTTTCGAGCAGGCCGTCGGAGATCTTCACCCCGTGGTAGTCCTCGTAATACTTCTTGATCCCTTTCAGGATCTCGACCGTATCGGAGACCGAGGGCTCGTTCACCATGACGGGCTGGAAGCGGCGCTCGAGGGCGGTGTCCTTTTCGATATACTTGCGGTATTCGGTCAGGGTCGTCGCGCCGATCACCTGGATCTCCCCCCGGGACAGGGCGGGTTTCAGGATGTTCGCGGCGTTCATCGAGCCCTCCGCGTCGCCGACGCCCACGATGTTGTGGACCTCGTCGATCACAAGGATCACGTTCCCCTTTTCCCGCACGTCGTTGAGCAGGCCGAGGACCCGGCTCTCGAACTGTCCGCGGAACTGGGTCCCTGCCACGAGGGCGGTGAGGTCCAGCAGGCACACGTCCTGATTCTTCAGCTTGTAGGGGACGTTCCCCTCCGCGATCCGTTCCGCGAGAGCTTCCGCGATGGCGGTCTTGCCCACGCCCGGCTCGCCGATCAGACAGGGATTGTTCTTCTGGCGGCGGGAGAGGATCTGGATCACCCGTTCCAGCTCCCGGTCGCGGCCGACGATCTTGTCGAGCCTGCCTTCCCGGGCCCGGGCGGTCAGATTGGTGGAATAGGTCGAGAGGTATTTGTATTCGGGGGCGGCTTCCTCTTCCCCGGCGGACTTCTTTTTCTTCTTGCCTTCGTTCCGCTTGTTCTCCCCCATCATCTTCGAGAAGTTGAAGAGGGGAGCCCGGCCGTCCGCGCTGTCGGGATTCACGGGAAGTTCGCCGTTCTCCATCATCGCCTCCATTTCGTTGTTGAAGCGTTCGATGGTCTCGTCGTCCATCCCGGTCTGGGCGAGGATATCGTCGATGGGTTTGATCCCCAGTTCTTTCGCGCACTTGACGCAGAATCCCTCCTGGGTGTCTTTGCCGTCCTTGATGGTACGCAGGAAAATGACCGCCACGCGCTTGTGGCATCTTGAGCACATAATCATGGATGTGAATTCCTTTATTTTTGGAAGAAAACGGTTTTCGGACAGGAGCCCGCGGGTTTATTTCAGCACCGCCGAGAGGAACGTGAAGATGTTGTGCTTCTCGAGGAAACTGCACAGAATGGTGTTGTTCACCGCCTCGTCGCCGAAGAGGGTCGGATCGAAGGCCCCCAGCGCGCGGACCAGAACGGACAGCACCAGAGCCAGCACCGACACGAACACGGCGGCCTCCGCGACTCCGACGAGGAACCCGAAGAACATGTTCGCCCCGTTCAGCACCGGAAGGCGGAAAATCAGGTCCAGAAGAGCGGTAATGAGCGTCATCACGAGAAAGGCCCCGAGGAAGATCACGGCGAAGGACACGGCGGAGGCGATGGCGGAGGAGGTGGGCGCGGCGATCCGCTCGGACAGGCTCCGCACGGATTCCTCACCCGCCCGGTCGATCCCCGTCATGAGGTCTTTCAGGGCGGAGAGATCCACATGATACCGGGCGATCAGGTCGTTGAAAAACTTCGGCGGATCCGAAATCAGCCGGTCGAAGTTGAAAAGGTCGGTCGTCGTGTCGAGCGAAAGCTGGCGGAGAGATTCCGCGACCCCGTCCGTGATCCTCTCTCTGAGGAAGCGTTCCTCCACCCAAGCGGAGAGAGCGGGGGTGAAGGCATAAGCCGCAATGGCGGAGACCACCGTGGAGATGAAGCCCATCACCGAGCGGACAAAGCCTTTCCGCGCGCCCGCCCAGACGCAGAAAACGGCGGTAAAGATCAGAATGGCATCAATGGCAAGCGTCATGGCGTACCTCCGGGAAGGGATAGAAGTTGTTAGTGGTTAGGGGCTGGTGGCTGGTAGAGTGAGGAGTTAGGAGTGAGGAGTGAGGAATTGGGGGCGGAGTTTTGGAGTTTGCGGGTATGAATGCTTCAAAATCTGCGCGAGGCGGGACAAACGGTTTCTGACATACGGAAAACGCGTCCAACGCCGAATGCGCGCCTGAATCTCCGCCGTAAGGCCGCAGGGCTTGTCCTGCGCATGTTTCGGCTGCAAGAACAGAGACCGCGCGGGGTTGACGTCATGGTCAGGCTCGAACAGTCTGCAATTTGTCGGGGCTCGCGGGGGATCGGCGGATTCTCCGGCTGCCTTCCGCGCGTCCCCTTCCATCCTTATCCCTCAAATACAAATCATATTCTTCCGCCGCACTCCATCCCGCCGCGGATTTCCTTCTCCGCAAACGGATATCAGAGAGCCCGGCATTGCAGATTCCCAAAAAAGGACTACTTTTCAGTTTCAATCGTCGAAGATCTGAGAGGCCGAGGTCTTCTGGCAGAGGAGGGCTCCGGCGTTGAGGGGGACGAGGTCGAGGATCTCGCCGTTTTCGGGCCGGTACGTCTCCGTTCCGCCGCCCGGAAGGATCCGCACGACGCTGTCCGCGGTCCTCAGATAGGCGAGGGCGTCGTTCGTGTTCCGGCCCATCCGCACCCCGACGATCCGCTCCCGCAGGACCGAGTCGCAGAGGACTTCCCCCGCCGCGTCGAGCACCAGGGCTCGGTATTCGCTCCCGAGGGCGTTGACCTGTCCCACGAGCGCCGCCGAACCTCCGCGGATATCGGCGTATTTCAGCGTCATGCCGGTGAGGGACACGGTTTTCTGCCGGATCCCATAGGCGTCGTAATAGCAGACCGCGGAATCGCAGAGCACCACGAAACCGCCGTTCGCCGCCGCGCTCAAGAGGGGCATCTGATGGGAAAGCATGTCCTTCGCGAGGGGCGTCTCCTCTCCCCGGCGGCAGATCTCGATCTCGCAGTCGAAGTCGGTGGACGACGGGACCGCGGAAGCGACGAGGAACTGATCCCCTTTCTCCGAGATCGCGGCGGAGAGCACGTAGCCGTCCTTGTAGCTGAGCATCGTCCGGTTGAAGGCGGCGTTGTAGAGTTCCACCACGAACCGGGTGTCCCGCGAACGGGTGACGAGCACGAGGGATCCGTCGGAGGCGATGTCCCCCGCGATGATCGGCTCGTCGGTCTCCCGGCTGACGATCCGGGCGAGCTGGTTGTAGACAGACCATCCCGTCCCCCCGAGATCGTAGACCAGCATGTACCGGTCGGAGGGGGCGAGCACCGGGTCCGCGTAGCTCTGGGATTCGGAGATCACCGAGAGCCCGTTTTTGTCGAAATAGCGGTAGAAGTCGGAGCCCGTGACCGCGACGCCTCCCCGGAACCAGGAAAACCGGGTGCTCGAGGATCCGTTGTAGACGATCTTGCCGAAATCGCGCCCGCCCTCGTCCGCCGCCGTCCCGAAATCCCGGGCCAGATAGGAGAGGTTTTCGGTGGTGATATAGTCCGAGCCGAACACGAAGATCGCGCAGATCGTGACGAGGAACAGGGCCAGGCAGACCACCCCGGCGGCAGTGTACCGCTTCGCCACCCGGGCGTAATAGCGGTTGACTTCCGCCTCGATCTTACCGGCCACGGCCAGCCGCCGCTTGGTTTCTTCAGGCATGGGAATTGTCCTTTCGGGGGAATACGCGGCTTCTTTGGAAAAGAAGCCTGGCAAGAAACTTTGGTGTGGCGGGTCGGGGCTGATCGGTTTCGTCCGTCCCGACTCCGCACGCCGATTTTGTCATTCAGCCTGATCGGAGCCTGCGTTCGGGAAGCCTGTACTTCCTTTCACTCGCACCGCCAGTCAATGGGGAACGGATAGTCGACGCGGGAGAGGAAGAGTCCCCGGGCGGGAGCGGTCCTTCCGGCGCGGGAGCGGTCCTTCGCTTCGAGAATGCCCGGGAGGGATCCGGGATCCAGCGTTCCCCGGGCGCAGTCGGCGAGGGTCCCCGCGATGATGCGCACCATGTTGTAGAGGAATCCGTCGGCCTCCGCCGTGACCGTGATCTCATGCCCCCGCCGCTCCACCGTCAGGGCGGTCACGGTCCGGGTGGCGTCGGCGATCTTCGATCCGGCGGCCATGAAGGAGGTGAAATCGCGTTTTCCGGGGATGAGGGACGCCGCCCGCTCCATCCGCTCGAATCCCTCGTCCGTGACCGGCGCGGAAAGATGCCACGAAGTCCGGTCCGTAAAGGGATCCCGCCACGGGGCGTCCGTCATGCGGTAGCGGTACTGCTTCCCGACGGCACAATAGCGGGGATGAAAGCTGTCCGGGACCGCGGCCTCCCCGCATATCGAGATATCCGGGGGCAGAAACCGCGCCATCGCCCGGTGCACCCGTCCCACGGGAATGCGGAGCCAGTCTTCCCCGGGGGCTTCTCCGGGATCCCGGGCGGGCTCGGCGGTGAGGCAGAATCCGGTGGCGTGGACCCCGGCGTCCGTCCGGCTGCACCCCGTCACGCGGCAGGGGAATCCGAATCCCTCCGAAAAGGCGGCGGTCAGGGTCCGCTGGATCGAGGGCTTCGGCGAGGCTTCGTCGTTCTGCGCCTGATACCCCGCGTACCCGGATCCGTCGAACATGATCTTGCATAGAAGTTTCATATCTGCGATTTCCCGCCGCTCATATCGTGACGTTGAGGAGTGGGAAGAACCGGTTGAGCAGGACGACCCCGGCTCCCAGCGCGAGGATCAGGCAGAAGAAGGCCCAGTCCTTCGGCTCGCTTTTGAGGGAGTTCATTCTCGTGCGGCCCTCTCCGCCGGTGTAGCAGCGGCATTCCATCGCCGTCGCCAGTTCGTCCGCCCGCCGGAACGCCGAGATGAAGAGGGGGATGAGGATCGGGATCAGCGCGCGTCCCCTCTGGATCAGGCTCCCGGTGGTGAAATCCGCGCCGCGGGCCGTCTGGGCGTTGATGATCTTGCGGGTCTCGTCGATAAGGGTCGGGATGAACCGCAGGGCGATGGTCATCATCATGGAGAATTCGTGGACCGGCACGCGGAGCTTTTTCAGAGGGTTCAGAAGCTGTTCGAGGGCGTCGGTCAGAGCCAGCGGCGTGGTGGTGTAGGTGAGGAACACCGACGTCGCCACGATCAAAAGCATGATGCGCAACACGATCAGGCAGGCGTTGACGATCCCCTCCCGGTAGATGCGGATGAAATGGAATTCGAAAATCAGGTGGTCCCCCGGCATGAAGAAGATGTTGATGACCGCCGTGAACACGATGATGAACATGAGCGGCTTCATGGCCTTGAGGATCAGCCTGGGCGGGATCTTCGTCATGAGCACGAAGACCACGGCGGCGGCGGTCAGAAGGACGAAGGCCGTCAGACTCCGGGCGAGGAAGATCACCACGATGAAGACGAGGGAAATGAGGATTTTGACGCGGGGGTCCAGCCGGTGGATGAGGGAGTCGCCCTCCACGTACTGACCGAAGGTGATATCGGATTTCAATGTTCGGCCCCGGCCTTTCCCGCCGCACCGGTCCCGTTCTTCCCGGCGGCGTCTTTTACGTTTTCAAAATTGACGGGAGCGGCCCCGATGTGCTCGAGGATCTTGCCGACGGCATAGTCCACCGTGTAGACGTCCCGGCCGATATCCACGCCCAGTTCTCCGAGAGCGGCCGCGACCCGGGTGACGAGGGGCACGTCCAGACCGACGGAGGCAAGCTGTTCCGCTTCGGAGAAGACCTCCGCCGTGGGACGGTGCATGAGGATCTTCGCGCGGGCCATGACGATGACGTCGTCGCAGTACATCGCCATATCCTCCATCGAGTGGCTGACGATGATGACGGTGGTGCCGCTCTCCCGGGAGAACCGCTTGACGCCGCCGAGGATGTCCCGCCTGCCCGCCGGATCGAGGCCCGCCGCGGGTTCGTCGAGGATCAGAATCTTCGGGTTCATGGCGATCACTCCGGCCAGCGCGGCCCGGCGTTTCTGTCCGCCCGAGAGGTCG
>Ga0310695_10013818_pt1 | contig 11013 bp, 7 predicted proteins | sample RumenRJG_04DNA_FD_203882 | JGI IMG/M metagenome (GOLD analysis project Ga0310695, IMG submission 203882) | Bovine rumen microbial communities from Lethbridge, Alberta, Canada - RJG_04 (v2) (version 2) | ecosystem: Host-associated > Mammals > Digestive system > Stomach > Rumen | place: Canada... | reverse complement strand
AACCACAGCCAGACGGTTGGAGGTGGTACCCTGGACACCCTTGCCGTTAGCCTCGTCAACGACGACACCCTTGCTCTTCAGGTATGCAGCAACGCTGTCTGCGCGAGCCTGAGAAATCTTCTGGTTGATTTCCTTGCTGCCTTCAGGAGAAGCAGTACCAACGATCTCAACGTGCTTGCCGCTCTTGATGCCGTCAAGAGCCTTCTTGGCCTCCTTGGTCAGAGCGGTCTTGCCCTGTGCGAAGGTTACGAATACGAGGTTCTCAACCTTAACTTCCTTAGTGGTAGCGGGAGCTTCCTTAACAACTTCCTTAACAACCTCCTTAGGCTTCTTAGCGAGCTCGTTGCGCAGGTCGTTAATCTGGCTGTTCAGGCCATCAATTTCGCTCTGGTCACGGAGCTGAGCGATCTTGAAGTTGTGAGTGCCGTTAGAAGTCTTGAACTTATAAACGACACCGGCGTTCAGCTGTGCGAAAGCGCGGTTGATGTTGTACTGGACATCGTCATAGCCGAAACCGTTGAGACCCCAAACCATAGCGGGCTCGATGTAGATCTGCCAAGCCTTGCTCTCACCGAGGTTGAAAGCGAAGTCGAGACCGGCCTTAGAGGTCAGAGAGTTGGCACGACCAATCTTGCTTGTATTGAAATCGGGATCTGCCTTACCAACCAGTGCGTTGCTCTTGGTGCCGAAAGTATGGCCCCATCCGAGGCCATAGAGAGCGCTCACCTCGAAAGTACGGGGCTCACCCTTGTAGCCACCGAACCAGTTGCTCAGGTTAACGGTACCCAGCAGGCTGGTGTTCAGGGCGCGAACAGCAGTGCCGTTGCTCTTCCAAGGCTTGTTGGAGAAATAAGCGTTGCTCTCAACAGCCAGACCGAAAACCGGAGTGAAGTTGCGGCCGATGCGAACACCGAAGTTGGGGTCGAGACCCTTCAACCAAGCGTGGCCAGTAGCTTTGGTAGCCACACCACCGTTGATACCGACATAAATGTTGTCGAAAGTCTTGCTCTCCTCAACGGTCTGAGCAGATGCGCCAGCTGCAATCACGGCAGCAGCGATCAAAGTAAATAACTTTTTCATAATACAAATAGTTGAATTAAATGTTATCTATTTCCCTTTTACTTAAAGCGGTGCAAATGTAATGCCAATTATTTAATCCCGCAAATTTTTCTGCGGAAATTTTACACCGCAAGCATAAAATTGTACTTTTTTTGACGTTAGTCAACCATTTTATCGGCCTAATCATGAAGAGGTTTAATACACTAACCCACTATTCAATATTTCCACAACTTGGTACAGCAACATTGTCATGACAGTCGCACAATATGCGTCAGAATAGTGCTCATCTATATTAAACCTCTCAAATCAGGAACTCTATATACTAAATTGGGAGTCTCTATATATTAAATAAGGTGTATCCCCTAAGTTGGATAAGTCGGACAAGTAAGATGATGCAACAAAGCGCCCCTATTTATAATAGGTCTTCTTGGCTGCCGCCAGCGTATTTTTCATCAGCGAGCAGATGGTCATAGGGCCTACACCACCTGGAACAGGGGTGATGAAAGAACACTTTGGCGCCACCTCGTCAAACTTCACATCGCCATTGAGGCGGAAGCCCTTCTTCTTCGTGGCATCGGGCACACGCGTCGTACCAACGTCAATGACAACAGCCCCCTCCTTGACCATGTCAGCAGTGACAAAGTTGGGGCGACCGATGGCCGCAATAATGATGTCAGCCTCACGACATTCCTGCTTCAGCGTTGTTGAATGGGAATGACAAACTGTCACAGTGGCGTCGCCATATTGCTTCTGCATCATCAGTTGGGCGACAGGCTTGCCGACGATATTGCTGCGCCCCAATACCACACACTTCTTACCGGAAGTTGCAATATGGTAATGCTGAAGAAGCGTCAGAATGCCGAGGGGCGTCGCCGAAACAAAGCAAGGCAATCCGATAGCCATACGACCCACATTGATGGGATGGAAGCCATCGACATCCTTGCGGTAATCGATGGCCATGATAATCTTTTGCTCGTCGATGTGCTTGGGCAAGGGCAGCTGGACGATGAAGCCGTCAATGTCGGCATCATTGTTCAACCGGCCGACACAAGCCAGCAGTTCATCCTCTGTGACATCATCCTCATAGCGGATGAGCGTTGACTTGAAGCCACACTGCTCGCAGGCGATGACTTTGTTCTTCACATAAGTCTCCGATCCGCCATCGTGACCCACCAGAACGGCAGCCAAGTGAGGCTGCTTCTGCCCGTTGGCCACCATTTGGCTCACTTCCTCGGCAATCTGCTGCTTAATCGCTGCAGCCGTAGCTTTTCCATCAATCAGCGTCATAGTTCTTACATTTTACTGCTTTGGCATCTTGGGCATGTTGCGCATCATGTTACGCATGCCGCTTCCCGTCACCATCTTCATCATCTTACGGGTCTGGTCGAACTGCTTCACCAGTCGGTTGACCTCCTGGATGCTTGTGCCCGAACCCTTGGCGATGCGCATCTTACGGCTCTGGTTGAGTACCTCGGGATTGGTGCGCTCCTTGGGCGTCATGCTTCGGATGATGGCCTCAATACCGTTGAACGCATTGTCGTCAATATCGACATCCTTGATGGCCTTGCCTACACCCGGAATCATTGAAGCGAGTTCCTTCAGGTTGCCCATCTTCTTGATTTGCTCAATCTGGTTAAGGAAGTCGTTGAAATCGAACTTGTTCTTCTGAATCTTCTTCTGCAGACGCTTGGCCTCTTCCTCATCAAACTGTTCCTGGGCGCGCTCCACGAGAGAGACCACATCACCCATGCCGAGGATACGGTCGGCCATACGGTCGGGATGGAACACGTCGATGGCCTCCATTTTCTCGCCCGTACCGATGAACTTGATGGGCTTGGTGACCACCGTACGGATGGAGAGCGCCGCACCGCCACGGGTGTCGCCGTCGAGCTTGGTGAGCACTACGCCGTCGAAGTCGAGCCGGTCGTTGAATTCCTTAGCCGTGTTGACGGCATCCTGACCGGTCATGGCGTCAACGACAAACAGCACCTCGTCGGGATGGATATGCTCCTTCAGACTGCTGATCTCGTTCATCATCTCCTCATCAACAGCCAGTCGGCCGGCAGTATCGATGATGACCACGTCGTAGCCCTTGGCTTTAGCCTCCTGTACGGCATGGTCGGCAATCTCGTTGACATTTTTGTTGTCCGGCTCACTATACACTGGAACGCCGATACCCTCACCGACGACTTTCAACTGGTCGATGGCGGCAGGGCGATAGACGTCGCACGCTACGAGCAAAGGCTTCTTATGCTGCTTCTGCTTGAGCATATTGGCGAGCTTGCCGCTGAACGTGGTCTTACCCGAGCCTTGAAGACCCGACATCAGGATGATAGACGGCTTGCTCTTCAACTGGAGCTCGGAAGCCTCGCCACCCATGAGCTTGGCCAGTTCATCGTGCACAATCTTCACCATCAACTGTCCAGGCTTGACGGCGGTGAGTACGTTCATACCCAGCGCTTTCTGCTTGACCGTATCGGTGAACGTTTTGGCTACCTTATAGTTGACATCAGCGTCGAGCAACGCGCGGCGAACGTCCTTCAGCGTCTCGGCTACGTTTATTTCTGTGATTTTGCCCTCGCCTTTCAGCATCTTGAACGAGCGTTCAAGGCGGTCGGTTAAATTCTCAAACATATGATTAATTGCTTATTTTCGTGCAAAGGTAGCGAATATATTCGAAATAAGCGACATAGAGATGACAGAATTTGCGCAGCAACCGCTGATTGCCCTCCCTATGAATTGACGATGCGCGACGATTGTCATTCCATCGTCATCTCACCCATATCTTACTGTTGGTCGGCAACGTTGCGCCTGATTTTGGTAAGATACGCCTTCATGCCATCGGCATCCTTATTATCGATAATCTGCAGGAGCTCTTTCAGTTCACTGCGTATCTGCGCCACCTGGTCGTGGGTGTAGGGGTTGAAAAGAATCTCCTGCAGGAGGTAGTCGTCCTCGGACAGCACGCCGCGGGCGATGCGCATGTGCCGCTTGAACGTCGTGCCGGGCGCATCCTGGTGCTTCATCACTGCCGCAAAGACAAAGGTCGAGACAAATGGGATGCTCAGCGAGTAGGCCACAGTGCGGTCATGCTCATCGAAAGTATACTCGTAGATGTGCAGGCCCAGGCGCTGGTAGAGGTCCTTGAAGAAGATGCGGCCCATGTAGTCGCCCTCGCTGATGATGATGGCATTCTCCTCTGAGAGTTGGTTGAGGTTGGCAAATGTCGGGCCAAACATCGGGTGCGTAGAGACATAGGGATGGCCCGTCTTCTCGTAAAAGTCCTTAAGATTGGTCTTCACCGACGAGATGTCGGAGATGATGCAATCCTTTGGCAGATAGGGCAGTATCTGTTCGAAGGCAGGAATGGTGTACTTCACCGTTACGGCGTTGATGACCAATTCGGGCGCAAAGGCCTTTACCTCATCCATCGTCGTGAAGCGCTGGCAGTTGTAAGTGAAGCGCATGCGCTTCGGGTCCCGCTCAATGACGGCCACCTCGTGGTCGAAACTGAGCAGGTCGATAAAGAAGGAGCCCATCTTTCCGGCTCCCATTATGAGTATCTTCATTGGCTTATTCGTTTACAATCTGTAACTGCTGGCGCACGCTCTCCTCGTGTATAAGCTCAAAGACATGGGCCGCGAACTCCGGCGACATGCCGCAGAGCGAAGCCTGAGCGCCACGCTTCTCGAGAATCTCATTGTAGCGGCCTGCCTGCAGCACCGTCATATTATGCTCTTTCTTAAACGTTCCTATCTCGCGGCAGACACGCAGACGCTTAGCCATCAAGTCCATCAACTGGTTGTCGATCTCATCAATCTGGCTACGCAATTGGCGCAGACCCTCGGTTGTTGTATGTTCACTTCTCACCACCAATAAGCTTAAGATGTAGTCAAGAATATCCGGTGTCACCTGCTGTTTGGCATCGCTCCAGGCGCAGTCGGGGTCACAATGGCTCTCGACGATGAGTCCGTCGAAACCGAGGTCCATGGCTTGCTGGCAAAGGGGAGCGATGAGGTCGCGCCGGCCGCCGATATGGCTGGGGTCGCAGATGATGGGCAGATTGGGGATGCGGCGGTGCAACTCAATGGGAATCTGCCACATGGGCAGGTTGCGGTAAATCTTCTTATCATAGCTCGAGAAGCCGCGGTGGATGGCACCCAACCGCTTGACGCCAGCCTGATTGAGGCGCTGCATGGCGCCAATCCACAGTTCGAGGTCGGGATTGACGGGGTTCTTGACCAGCACCGGACCATCGTAGCCCTTCAGGCTGTCGGCCAAATCCTGCATGGCGAAGGGGTTGGCCGATGTGCGTGCGCCAATCCACAGAATGTCGATACCATATTTCTGAGCAAGCTCCACATGCTCCGGCGTAGCCACTTCGGTGGCGGTGAGCATGCCGGTTTCCTTCTTCACCTCCTGCATCCAGGGCAGCGCAGCCTCGCCATTGCCCTCGAAGCCTCCGGGCTTGGTGCGCGGCTTCCAGATGCCGGCCCTGAACATGTGGCAGCCTTTATTGGCCAACTGCCGGGCGGTAGTCATCACTTGTTCCTCGGTCTCAGCCGAGCACGGACCTGCAATCACAATAGGTCTCTCACCGTTGTCTGATGGCAAATTGAGTGGTTCAAGTTCCAATTCCATAGTGTTCTTATTTTATTGTTGCCTTAATTCTATTTAATGCCTCTTTCATCTTTTCATCCTTGGCGCAGAGGCTGATACGGATGTAACGCTCGCCGTTGTTGCCGAAGATGAACCCCGGAGTGATGAAGACGCGCGCCTTGTGCAGCACCGCTTCGGTGAGGTCCTCCACATTCTCGTATTTGTCGGGTATCTTGCCCCAGAGAAACATGCCCACCTGCGTGGGGTCGAAACTGCAGCCAAGGGCCCGCATGATGTCCTCGGCGATGACGCGGCGGCGGTGATAATTCTCGATGTTGTTCTCGCGGTGCCACTCGGGCGTATTGGTGTTGAAAGCCTCAGCGGCGGCGAGCTGTATGCCGCGGAAGGTTCCGTTCTCTATATTGCTCTGTATCTTGAACATCCACGAGATGTACTCGGGGTTGCTCACCATCATGGCGACACGCCAGCCGGGCATGTTATGGCTCTTCGACATTGAGTTGAACTCGACGCAGCAGTCCTTGGCTCCCGGTACCTGCATGAGGCTCATGGGGTGGTCGTTGAGGATGAGCGAATAGGGATTGTCGTTGACTACGAGGATGTCGTGGCGGCGGGCAAAGTCGACCAGCCGTTCGAAGGTCTCACGACGGGCGTTGCCACCGGTCGGCATGTTGGGGTAATTGGCCCACATCACCTTCACACGACTCAGGTCCATCCGCTCGAGCTGGTCGAAGTCGGGCTGCCAGCCGTTGTCCTCGCGAAGGTCATAGTTGACTATCTTCGTACCGAACAGCTTGTTGACGGCGGTGTAGGTGGGATAGCCCGGATCGGGGATCAGCACCTCGTCACCGGCATTGCAGAAGGCAAGGGTGACATACATGATGCCTTCCTTCGAGCCAATGATGGGTTGGATCTCGCGCATCGGGTCGAGGTCGACGCCGTAGATGCGCTTGTAGAAGCCGGCCATAGCCTTATGCAACTCGGGCAGTCCACTTGTCGGCTGGTAGCCGTGGGCGTTGGGGTCGCGGGCCACCTCGCACAGTTTGTCAATAGTCTGCTTTGAAGGCGGCATGTCGGGTGAACCAATGGCCAGCGATATAATGTCCTGACCTTCAGCGTTGAGCCGCGCTATCTCCTTGAGCTTACGGCTGAAATAATACTCTTGTATGCTGTTAACTCTTTCTGCTGGTTTCATAGTGATGTTTGTATTAAGATGCTTTGTATTCGCCTAATATCTTTAGAGTCTTCACTAAGGGCGTGATGGCGTCAATCGACTGTCGGTAGCGGATGAAGTCGGTGTAGGTGACATCGACGTAGAACATATATTCCCACTCGTGGCCGATGACGGGCAACGACTGTATCTTGGTGAGGTTGATATCGTAGAAGCTGAGGATGGTCAACACCTTCGACAGCGACCCTTCCTCATGGGGCAAAGAGAAGACGAGACTGGCCTTATTGGCTTGGTTGAGCGGTCGCAGGAAGTCGGCCTTGCGCGGGTCGGTGACGACGAGGAAGCGGGTGAAGTTGTGTTTGTTGTCCTCAATGTGGTTCTCGAGCACCTTCAATCCGTACATCTCAGCGGCGTCGGCGTGGCAGATGGCGGCCCATCCGTGGCATTGGTTGTCGTGAATAAACTCGGCGCTACCGGCAGTATCCTCGGCCTCAACGGCTTTCAAATCGGGGTGGTTGGCAAGGTAGTCGCGGCATTGCATGAGTGCCACCGGATGGGAATGCACCTCGCGAAGCGTCGTCCAGTCGTCGTCGGGCAGACAGCAGATGCTGTGGGTGATGTGGAGCTTATGCTCGCCAACGATTGACGTTCCGCTGTCGCGCAGCAACTCATAGTTATGGAGCAATGAACCGGCGATAGTGTTCTCGATGGCGAGCATGCCGATGACGGTGGGGTCGCGCTTGATATTCTCGAACACGCCCTCGAACGTAGCGCAGCAGATGATCTGCACCTGCTCACCCTCGAAATACTGGTGGGCCGCAATGTCATGGAACGAACCTAAGTAACCTTGTATCGCTATTCTCTTCATTGTCTTATTAAATTAAAAAATCCCGCCTCAATATACACTGAAGCGGGACTATGATGTAAACCTTTCGGATTAACTATCGTTTGTCTTAAGTTGAAATTACACGCAACTTCCCGCTTCACAATTCCTTGCAAAGTAAAAGTAATAATAGGAATATGTTGCGTAAGCTTTCATTGTGAATGTTGCTTTAATATTAATTCGTTTGCAAAATTATATCTTTTCTTTCAAACCCGCAAACAATTTGAGGAAAAATTGAATAATTTGTGCGTTTCACCTTATTATAGTGTTAGTCGATACCTGTCAGTAACTATCAGCCATTTATATTGGCGCACCCGATAATGTCCGTGGGGGACGATAACTTTGGCATCCTAATTTCTATCTCACGCTGATGGCGCTGATTTCACTGATGCAGCATGTGGTGCAGCGGATAAAATCCGTGGAGGTATGCAATCTTGGTGGCGTACATCTCCACAGGGTTTGTCGGGTGCGCCTGGATTTAACACAGACAGCACAGGTGCTGCATTCCCAAAATCGGCGTAATCGGCGTGAGAAATAAGTTGCGACAGCAAACCATGTACAGTTGGTCCGGTACAGACGCATCCACAGGGTTTATCGGGTGCGCCGAATATAAATGGCTGAATAGATACCCAGCAATCTTAAAAGCTCAAATAATGTTAAGCCTCACCTCGTTTTGCTCATTATTAGCGCAAACGGCGTAAATTTGCAGAAAAGACCACGGCAGACGACCGGCGTGAAGACATGGCACCGTTGCCGGAGCCATATCCTGCCGTTGCCGGGTCTATATATAATAATGTGTAAGGAGTATTCAAGATGCATAAGACCATCAGTTTGATAGTATTGCTATTCATGGCGCTCACCGTGTCGGCTCAGAGTTATCTGGCGCCGGCCCAACTGTCGCCGGTAACGCCCTCGACCCATCTGTCGACGTCGCCGCTTCACCAGGGCCTCAACGCGAGCGTCAACCTCAGCGTGATGGCAGGCTTCGGCAAGGGTGCACCCAAGGGTGCGGGCTTTGCGCAAAATGTTACTGCGACTTATGTGGCGCCCCTCGGCAAGCGGGCCTGGCTCACTGCGGGCGGCTACATCAACCACCTCAACTGGGATGGCATCAACGTCACCAATGGCGGACTCTACGGTGAGCTGGGCTATCAGTTCAACGACCATCTCACCGGCTACGTCTACGGTCAGAAGTCGCTGGTCAACAGCGGCATGCAGGGCTATGGCGGCTATTATGGTTACCCGGGCTACTTTGGCCGCTACGGTGCCCTGGGCTATTACGACAGCTACCCCGGGTATAACGCTTTTGGCGATAAACTCGGGGCAGCATTGCGGTGGACACCCAATCCCAACTTCTCCCTGCAGATTTCAGTGGAGAAGAACTGGTGGCCTAAGCCCACTTCAGGCGCAGACTATTCAATACCACGCTCAGACTGGAGAATGCCATCAGCGCACTACCCCACATCGGAGTGAGCTGTACGGGCGGATTGTCAAAGAACAGATAAAGCACGCCGGCAGCCAAGGGAATGCACACGATGTTGTAGATAAAAGCCCAAAAGAGGTTTTCCCAAATCATTCTCACGGTCTTTCGGCTGAGCCTGATGCTGTCGGGCAACGCCATCATGTCGTCGGAGACAAGTGTCACCTGCGCCACATCGAGGGCCGCGTCAGTACCCGTTCCTACAGCGATGCTCACGTCGGCCAAGGCCAAAGCCTGCGTGTCATTGATGCCGTCACCCATCATGGCCACGGTCTTTCCTTCCTTCTTCAGTTGCCTAACGAGGCTCTCCTTGTCAGAGGGGACGCACTTGGCCTTGTAGTGACTGATGCCCGCCTTGTCGGCCCAATAGCGCACGGCCTCCTCCTTGTCGCCGCTCATCATCCACACCTCAATGCCGTCTTTCCGCAGCTGGCCCATCGCCTCACGCACGTTGGGCTTCAGGCGCTCGCGCACTTCTGGGGGCAGATTGTCGGCCTTGGTGAAGTCAACCTGCTGGTTGGGAATGGTCAGCGTGCCGGTTTTGTCGGTCACAAGCGCATCGACCTTGCGCAACAGCTCGAGGGCCGTGGCATCCTTAATGAGCACATGGCGGTCGGCAGCCTTTCCCATGCCTACCATCAGGGCGGTAGGCGTGGCCAGCCCCATGGCGCAAGGGCAGGCGATGACGAGCACGGTAACTGCCGAGACAACGGCCTTTGGCAGCACCGCCATGCCGCCCACGGCCAGCCAGACGACGAAAGTGAGCAGGGCGACCGCGCCAACCACTGGCACAAACACCAGCGCGGCCTTGTCAACGATGCGCTGCACGGGAGCCTTGCTGCCCTCCGCCTCCTGCACCACCTTAATGATATGGGCCAGCGCCGTGTGCTCACCCACCTGACGGGCGCGCATGCGGAACTTGCCCTGGCAGGGTATGGTGCCGGCAAGGACCCTTGAGCCCTTGCGCTTCTCTGCGGGCGTCGGCTCGCCGGTAATCATGCTCTCATCGACATAGGCGGCATCAGGCGTCATAAAGCTCCCGGCCGAGACCACCTCTCCGTCAACCGGCACTTTCTCACCGGGACGCACCTCAAGCAGGTCGCCGACATCGATGGTGGAGATGGGAACCTCACGCACCTCGCCGTCCTCTACGACGCGGGCGGTCTTCGGAGCAAGACCCATGAGCTGCCTGATGCTTGTGGCCGTGCCGTCTTTCGCCTTTTCCTCAAGCAGGCGGCCGGTCAGCACAAAAGTGATAATCATGCCGCACGAGTCGAAATACGTGAGCGAGGCATCGCCCCAGAATGTGTTGTAAGCGCTGAAAATGAAGGCGATAGCCGTGGAGAGCGCCACCAGGGTATCCATGTTGGCGGCACCGTGACGTATTTGTTTAAACGCCGATACATAGAACTGGCGGCCACAGAAATACATATTGGCCAAGGCGATGAGCAGCGCCACCTGATTGACCACCGTCGTGCCCCCGATGGGCAGCCACCGCATGTTGATGCACATGCCGACCACCGACAACACCCACGACAGCACCGTGCGGCGAAGCAGAATGGTGTATTCGCGCTTCTGAATGGCCTCCACCGACCGGTCTTTCTCAATGACGAGATCGTAACCGATGCCATTGATTTCTTTCTTCATCGTCTCCAGACTGATCTTCGACGGGTCGTAGTCGACCAGTGCGGAGCGCCCGGCCAGACTGACTGAGGCCGACTGGATGCCGTCCAGCGAGTTCAACTTTCTCTCAACGTTGGCCGAGCACGACGCGCATGCCATGCCGACCACGGGTATTGTCTG
>Ga0310695_10013817_pt1 | contig 11013 bp, 9 predicted proteins | sample RumenRJG_04DNA_FD_203882 | JGI IMG/M metagenome (GOLD analysis project Ga0310695, IMG submission 203882) | Bovine rumen microbial communities from Lethbridge, Alberta, Canada - RJG_04 (v2) (version 2) | ecosystem: Host-associated > Mammals > Digestive system > Stomach > Rumen | place: Canada... | reverse complement strand
TTTTTATTTTCTTTTTTTTTAATGAATTTTTATATTCTTTCATCATTTCATCAAATATATTATATTGAATTGGTATAACTTCAATATTATTTTTTATTTGATTGTATTTTTTTTCTAATCTTTTGATTTCTTTTTTTAATTTTGTTATCTTTTGTTCTCTATTCTTGTTCATTTAATTTTAATTTTTGGATTTATTATTTTTTTCTTTTTTTAAACGAAACATATAAATATTGTTAAAATGATTATTTATTTTTTATAAAAAAACAATTTATATAACAATGGACTATTAAGAATATAAATAATATTTGTATAAATATTTTATAATGAAAAAATAAATTTAAATGTAATATTTTATTTATTAAAAACAATAATAGATAAAAAAAATTATATATATAATTTAAATATTATTTTGATTATATCTATCATTCTCAACAATATTATTGAATAACAAATTATTAAAATAATTTTCTTTTTTATTAATATCACCAATTGTCCTTGTTTTATTTAAAATCCATCTTTTTTGAGAAAATCCTTCTCCTTTAGACAATTTACCTTGTTTCATACATAAATCAATAGATCTTGATAATTTAATAATTTTAACAATTTTTTCTTTTTCTTTATTTTCAATAATTTGACTTTGATCAGTCATAATAATATTAATTTTTTTATTTGTCATTTCATTATATTTCTTTTCAATATTATAAATATTTCCAACATAAATTTCTTCTTTTTTTTTCATAAATTTACTTTCTTCAAAAATACAATTAAATTCCCAATTTTTATCAATATAAAAAGTAACAATAATTTCAATTTCTCCTTTTTCTTTCTCAGGTAAATTATTAAAATTATATTTTTTAATAATTTTATTTTTTTTACAAATAAAATGTTCACCCATATAAATATTAAAAATAATATTTTTTTGATTATCTTCAGTAGTAATAAAATTTTTTTGACATTTAATAGGAATTTTTGTTCCTTTTTTAATAATAGTTGACATTAATCCACCTTCAGTTTTAATACCAATTGAATATTTTAATATATTTTCATTTAAATTTACATCAAAAATATTTTCATAATAACTTGAAGTTCCCATTACATTTATTTCATCTGAATTTATACTTGATAATATTTTTATTTTATTATTTTTATTTTTGAAATAATTTGAAAATCTATCTTTTATTTTTGATATTTTAAAACTTCCTCCTTGTAAAATAATATAATTTATATTTGATATTATAATTTTTTTTTCATTGATAAAATCATTTAATTTATTTATTAATATATTTATTAATTCTTTTATTAAATTTTCAAATTTTTGTTTTGTTATTTCTATAAATAAATTTTTCTCATTATAAAATTTTTCTTGTTCAATTATTGTTTCTTCTTCATTTGATAATCTCATTTTTGCTTCTTCGACTAAATTTTTTAATTGATAATAAATTAAATTATCATTTGAATATTCTTTAATTTCTAAATATTCATTATTATTTTCATTAAATTCATTAATACAAAATTGAAGTAAAACATTATCAAAATTATTTCCACCTAAATCAATTTTATCATAAAGTAAATTTGAATTTCTAATTATTCCATTTGATGTATTAAATTCTGATGTTAATGAAAAAAATTTTGTTGTAAATCCTCCTATATCTATTATTATTAAATTATTTATTTCATTTTGAAAAATACTTTTTCTAAAATATAATATTGATGATGAATATTCATTAATAAATAATATTTTCTTTTTATAATTTTTCTTATCTAAACTTTTTAATATATTTTCTTTTTGTATAATACTTGTATCATATGATATTGATAAAATAATTCTATTTATTTTTATTTTATTATATTGTTCTTTAAAATGAATTGATGTATTATTTATAATAATATCAATTATTTTATCAATTGATAATTTATTAATTTTTGTCATTCTATTTCCTTTTTCATTTGGTATTAATTCAGTTATATATTCTTTTTCTTCATTAATAAAAAATGCTGATGCACAATAATATATTTCTCCTATATCAATTCCTAATGAAACTTCTATAATATTTTCAATATCATGTTCCATTTTTTTTTATTATTTTCATTTTATATATATAAATAAAATTAATTAAAGTATAATTAGTATTATAATTTTTTAACTAAAAAAATTTATATTAAACCAAACTGAAATAATTATATTAATAATATTAATATTTCATCCATATTATTATATTATATCTTAAAAAGTAATTATTTTATAATATTTTAAATCAATTTTTGTTTTATTTATAATATTTGTAATATTGATATTATGATTCATTTTTATTAGTTTTATTTTTGGATTTTTTATTATTATATTTATTTAAATTAGATTTATTATCTTTTATATCATTAAATACTTTTATCAATTCTTTCCTTGACATTTTTAAAGCATAATTAATTTCTAAAATACTTTTTTTTTCTTTATTTTTGTGAATATATAAATTATTATTAAATTGAGTTTGCTCATTGTTAAATAAATCTTGATTTAATTTATTAAAATTTTTATCCTGATATTTCATTGATTTACTAAATTCATTATTTAAATTATTTTCATTAAAATTAGAATTAAATTTAGTATTATTATTATTATTATTATTTTTTAAATTATTATAATTGACTAAATCTTGGTTTAAATAATATTTAGATTCATTAATTTGATTCATTAAATTTTCATTAATTGGAATTACAATTTTATTTTGGTTTATATTATTATTTTTAATAGAACAACAAACTAAAAAAGGATCAATTTCTTCAAATGAAAAATCAATATATTTCTGTAAATTAGAATTATTTAAAAAATTTAAATCATTTTTCATTTTAATTAAATATTGATCATTATAAATATATGCTTTATTCATATTATTAAAATTAAATTTTCCATTAAATGAATTATAATATGAAAAACTTCTTAATTTAATTATTGAATTAACACAATTAACAGAACTAATTCTTAAATTTTCAATTATTTTTTGAATATCATTTAATTTTGAGAGATTTATATCAATAATTTCATCATATTTTTTTAATAAATCAATATTTTTTTCTCTTTGAGAAACATTTTTTGTAAAATTTAAAAGAGCATTTCTAAATTTACTTAATTCTATTTTTTCTTTTTGAATATAACTGAATTTTTCTTCATTTGATAAAGGTAAAAGTGAATTTTTAAATTTATTTTGAAATTCATTTGTAACTCCTAAATCATTCCATAAAATAATTAAAGAATTAAATTCTTCATTTAAATTTAAATCATTTTGATCAATAATATTATTATCATTTAATTTAATAAATTTTTTATATTTCTTATTTTTTTCATTTGAAAAATAATAATTATACTTATTAAAACTAGAAGTATAATCTAAACCATTATTCATCTTATTTAATTTACCATAAAAAAAAAAAAATAAAAAATTAAAAAATTTAAATAATAAATATAAAAAAAAATAAAAAAAACTACTTAAAAAAAATTTAAATAAAACACATATTCAAAAAAAAAAAAAAAAATCAAACCTCAAAAAAACCATCTTTAACTTTAACACCAATTCCATAATCATTCCCAAGAATAATTCCTTTATCCAAATCCCATTTAAATCCTCCATAAAAAGGATTACTTTCATCATCAATAAGTAACTGTCCATCTAAATCAGAATAAATACAAGAAGGTAAAAAACAAGAAGCCATATTCATTAATAAAGTAGATCCAACCATACATCCAATCCAAATAATTAAATTTAACTCTTTTCCTTTTTTAATACAATTAATAGCATTTCTAATTCCACCACATTTTTCTAATTTAATATTAATTCCAGAAACTATTTTTGATATTGGTTCAATTGAATTTATTGTTGATATACTTTCATCAGCAAAAATTAAAATATTATTTTCTTCACATAATTCTTTTACTTTTATCCATTTTTCAATTTCTTCTTTTGATTGTTTTATTATATTTATTGGAAAAGGTTGTTCTATCATATATATTTTATCTTTGTAATTTAATATTATGTTTTTTATTAAATTTATACAATCTTCTACATTTGAAAAATCAGAATTTAAATCTATACTCCATTTTCCTTTATAATTTGGGATTTTTGATATTTCTTTATTTAATAATTCTAATGATGATTTAGTGTGATTGAAATCTTTATTTAATTTAATTTTTAAATATTGAGTATATTTTAATCCAAAATTAAGTGATTTTAAAAATTCATCTTTTTCTAATATTGATATTGTATAAAATGCTTTTTTAATTGGGAAATTATCTTCATTTATATTATTAATAAGAGAAATTAATGATTTTTCTTTTATTTTACCACTTAAATCAAAAATTGCTCCTTCAATACAATTTCTAGCACAATTATAATATTCTTCATTATTTGAAGGACAAGTGTCTAAAGCATATATTAATATATAAATAAATTTTGGTAAGTTTTTAATTGGAAAATTTTCTTCTTTTATTTCTTCATTTTTATCAATTATATTTTTTAAATGTAAAGAATATGAATTAATATAATTTTTAATATCATTTATATCAGCTAAGTAACAATCTTTTTTCTTTGGAGGAAGACCACTTTCTCCTAATCCATATAAATTGTATTTTCCTTCTATTTTTATTATTATTAATGAATTATTTCTTATTGTTGAATTTGAATGAGATGTATTAAATGATGTTCGTAAATGTAATTGTAGTTTTCTATGAATTAAAGTTAATTTTATTTTTTCATTTGGGAATTCGAATGTTGATTTGTTTAATATTATATTTTTATCTTCCATTTTTTTTTTTAAATATATTTTATTTTTTTTTTTGATTAGTACATTATTTTTTTAGTGAATTTTTAATAATTAATATGTTGAGGAAATTTAAAAAGAATCAATTTTTTACTCCGAATAAAAGTAATTTATATGATATAAATGAGAAAAAAGTAATATATAAAATTATTTATATAAAATAGAAAAATATTAAAAAAGTTAATACTTTATTTTATTCGAAATATTCAATTAATAATAATGATGATTTAGAAACTTTTGATAAAAATTTACTTTATAAAAAATTAGATCAAGAGTATTTAAATAAATTATCATTTTTATTAAGCTATAATGATAAAAAATACGTTAAAAAAAGAAATAATATAAATGAACTTCAATATAAAATGGATAATAATAATAATTTATATTTAACAAAATCTAGTTACTCAAATCAAAATAATATAAAAGAAGATGAAAAAAGTAGTTATTTTTCTCAAAATATAAATTTATTAAAAATTAATAATCCTAATTCAAAAAAAATTCAAGATTTAATTCCAGGATTTAAAAATAAGGAAATTCAATCTATTGAATTATATAATAATAATTTATCATATAATGAATATTATAATATTAATAAAGCACCAATTGAAAATGAAAATGAAAAAAAAAGAATTTTTTATTTATTAAAGAACAATGAAAAATTAGAAAAAAACTCACACAGCCAAAAAAATTTCCATATTCTTTATATGGATAATTCATTTCAAATAAATAAAAATAGTTCAAGTAATAATAGTATTTTAAATGAAAATTCCCTTAGTAATACTACAAGAAAGAATTTTTATAATGGAAAATATTCTTTTAAAAATATTTCAATAATTGATAATATTCATAAATTATCTGAAAAATATAAATTAATTAGAGAATATAAGAGTAAAATAAAAAAAATGGATTTTATTAATCTTTTTTCATTTAATAAATCAAAATGGAATCAAAATAATAAAAATTTTAATTTTAAATTTAAAAGAAATCTAAAGATAAATCAATTTGAAACAAAAAGAGGTTTTTTACCAAATATGTTTTTAAGGAATGATAATTCAATAGAATTAATAAAAAATAAAAAAAATTTATCAGTTGATGATATTAATAATAAATTAATAAAAAATAAAAATAAAATAATATTAGAAAAATCAAAAGAAAAAATATTAAGTAAAGAAGAAATATTTGAAAAAATAAAACTTGGAACAAAATATTTAGAACAAATGGTGAAAAATACAAACAAAATAATAAATGGAAAATTAATTAGTAAAAAGAGTATTATTAATAAAAAAAATTTAAAATATAATTTTTTTCATAAAAGCTTATCTCTAATTTCAAAAAAATAAAATTTTAATATTATTTAAATTAAGACAAATATATTGATAAAAAAAATTTTATTCAAATTCAAAAATTAATCATAATTAAAAATTAATATTTTATTATTTATTCTTTTTGAAAGTTTGTTTATTCATTTCTTTATTTTTAAAATCTTTTTTTTTATTTTTATCTTCTTTATTTTTATTTTTACTTTGATTATTTTGACTAACATTTAAATTTTTTAAAACAATTGGTTTAATATCTTGTGGAGACTCTTTTCTTTTTTTATTTAATAATTTTTCAATTTCTAATTCACTATTATCATCTAAAATATCATCTTCAATATCTGGAGCATCTTTTAAATCACCATATTCATTTTTATTTTCTATTTCTTCTTTATTATTATCATCATTTTCTTTTTTCTCTTTATCATTATTTTTTTTATTATCTTCTTTAATTTCATTTTTTTCTTTTTTATTATTTTTTTTTTCAGATTTTTTTTCTTTTTTATTAATTTTTTCATTTTCTTTTTCTATATTATTACTTTCTTCATAATCAACAAATCCACAAATATTTATTATATTTTTATCATCACCATCAATTTTAAAAGTATATTCTTGATTTTTTTTTGTACTTAATATTAAACTACAATTATATACTTCATTATTTTCTTTTTGAAGAGAACAAATTTTAAATTTTTCTTTATTATCATTTTTATATAAATAAACATTTATTTTTTTATTTGAATTTGAAGTTTTGTCTAATATTATACTTTGAATTGAAAAAACTTTTAAATCTTTTGATGATATTTTTAATGGTTTATTTATTGAAATTTTCCCAGAATAAAACATTTTTCTTTTTCAATAAGAATAAAAAATATTTATATAAAATTTATATTATTCAATATTTATATATATTAATTTGTTTTTAAAATATCCCAAGACTTATTTAATTCATCAATTAGTTTATTATAAAAACATTTAAAAATTTGTAAAACACGTTTTTCTATTTTATTTGTTAAAATATCAAATTCATTTTTAACATTTGTCCCATAATAAAAAAATTGCATTTTCATATTATTAAGTTCTTTAGTTTCTTTTGGTAATAATAATTTAAAAACTTTTTCTTTATTAATAAAACCAATATGATCAATTTCTATATCAATTTTATCTTTTTTTTTATATAATTCTTCTTTTTTTTTTAATAATTTAATTTTATTTTTATTATATAAATTCATTTGATTTTCATATTATTTTTTAAATAATTCTTCAAATGAATTATATTGTAAATATATGAATTTATAATATTCTCTTACATCTAAATCAATATTTAAAGTATTTTATAATTCTGAATAACTCCAATTTAACATAAGAGATTCCATTATTTTATAATTTTCAGATAATTTTTCATTATCTAAATTTTGAATTGAATAATCATATAAAGTTTTATATATATAAGAAATTTCTAATATTCTTTCACTTACTTTTTTCATTTCTTGAATTAAATAATTATAAGTCAAAATCAATTTAGTTAATAATTGTTTTTCTGGAAATGATAATTTTATTTCTAAATTATCCAAATTTAATAAAGGTCCTTTGTCATTAGTTTTACAATTTATTTCTTTTTTTTTTTACTATTATTTGAATCTTCTGATATATGTGTAAATGTTTTTAATATTTTATTATTAATATTATTTACATTATTTTTATTATTATCATTTATATTATTATTTTTTTCAATTTCATTATTTTTTTCAATATTATAATTAATCTGATTATAATTCATTAAATTAATAATATTATTTATTAGAATTATTTTTTATTTATTGCAGAGGGAACTGTACTTTGATTAATAATTTGATTATTTTTATTATCCTTTTTGTTTTCTTTATTATTAATACTAGTATTTAAAATAGGATATTGATTAAATCTTTTATTTATAGATTCAATTAGATTTGTTTGATTAAAATCATTATTATTAATATTTTGATTAGGAATATTAGGAATTTCATTTATTTTTTATATTGGTTGATGTGTTATTTGAAATCCCTCAACAATTTCTTTTAAATCACTTATTAACCAAAAATTTAAATCTTCTACTTCTTCGCCATAAATTTCTATTAGATAACTAAAGAATTCATCTCCATTATATCCTTTTTCTACTATTTCTTTTCTTAAAAATGCTTTTTAATTGCAATATCATTTTCCATTATATTTTAAATTGTAATTAAATTAAAATTAATAATCTTTTTTTTTTTATTTTAATATAATAATTCATCTTTATTTAATTTATTTTATTTACTTAGTTTTTTACATCTTTACATTATTAATTTAATTCATAAAAATTAAATAAACAAGCTAAAATCCTTATTTCAAAAATTATTTATATAATTACATAAGCTAAACTATTTTTTTCCTATAAACTCTAAATTTAAAAAATCTAAATTTTTATTTAAAAAACTAATTTTAATTAATATCATTTCCTAAAACTAAATTTAAATGAAATATTAATTCTGATAAATTGATATTAAAATCAATATTATTTATATCATTAATTAAACATTCTTTTTGATTATTATTACAAATTTTATTATTCATATAAATTTCAATAATTTTATTTATAATTTCCTTAACTGAATCTGGTATATAAACTTTATCTTTATCATTTTCTTCAATATTTTGAGAAATAAATCTAGAATGTTTTAATTGTTTATAACTTAATTTATAATTTGAAAAACTTATGTTATTTGAATTATTATTTTGATTTTGATTTTTTTGTTTTGAAATATTATATAAATTTTTTAAATAATTTTCATAAATTTTTATATCATTAATTGAGAAATTATCAATATTTGCTTTTTGATTTTGTTCATTAATCATATTATTACTTGTTAAATCTTTAATAGATTCTATTTTTTTTAATTTCTTTACAGTTATTTTTGGGAATTTTCCTTTTTTTTCATAATATTTTTCTCCAATAAGTTCTTCATAAATTAAGTTAAAAGAAGATAAAGAAACATCTAAAATTAATAAAGCATATTTAAAACTATTAATATATTCTCTAGGATTAATCTCATTATATAAGTTATAATTTATTTTTGTTGTATGAATAAAGAGACAAATAGGATTTTTACATTCTTTATTATTTAAAAAGGAATTACAAAATTTAGTATTATAATAATTACTTTTTATTTTTTTATTTTCATTTATTTCAAAATTTTCTAATGATATTATACATAAAGCTGCTTGATTTATTGTATCAAATTGTACAATTAAACTATTTTCAATTTTATTATTGTTAATTAATAAAAGATGATTAATATGACCATATTGTCCTAAATATTTTTTTTGGGAAAGAGTTTCTTTTGAAAATATCTCTTTTGGTATATTAGAAATAAAAACTGTATTTTTAAGAATGAAATATTTATTTGATAATTTTTTTTTTTCATTTGTAGAAATATGATTTATATTCTTATGATAATAAGACATTTTATTGATGTATTAATTGATTTAAGTTACAATATATATCTTAAGAAGATAATTTTTTGATATGTTTATATAAAAAATATTTTATTATATTGAAAAAAATTTTGTTTGAGATATTCTTGTTTAAGAAATATAGTCTTTTCAAAATTATTCTTTTTTCTTTATTTTGAATTTTTTGAATTGATTTTTTAGAATTTTTTAAATAAACTGTCAATAAAATATTTCTTAATAAATATAAAAAAAGTAATTATTTTATGTTTATATGGAAAAAAAGAAATTTGTATGAGTTTAATATCATTTTAAAAAAATCGGATTGAAAAATATTAAAAATTGTGATAAAGGGAAATGAAATTTATTTTTTAATTAATAACTCCATTTTGTGTGTACGAATCTATTACATATTTTCAAAATAACTAATTATTTGATAAAAAATAATTTTTTTTTATTTATTTTAAATATTAAATTTTTTCATAAATGTATGTCAAAGTATTAAAACTTACAAAAATAAAATAAATAATTAAATAAATTAAATAAATTTAAATAATAAAAAATCAAATTTTTTATTAGATATTTATATAATGAGTAAATAAAAATAAAATCTTTTTAATTTTTTATTATTTTTATAAACTTTTTGATAAAAAATTTTATTTTATTTTTATTTTTAATATTAATTTAATTAAATTTTATATATATAAGTTTTTGAGTTTTTATTTATTTTTTAATTATATAAAATTTATAATAAAGTGCATATAAAATATATATTTCTATATATATTATAAATATTATTTAAACTATATTATTTAAACACTACATTTATAGCATTTCTCAAAATAAATTTTTCATTAATATTTTCCTAATTTCTTTTATTTTTTTAAATTCATTATCTACAGATTTATTAAATTAATATGAGGAAAATGTACATTATTTCTTTTATTACTATTAATTCTAATTTTATTATATATAGTATTTTTTTTGATAATTCATTATTATGAATATACATAAATTATTATTAATATTAATATTGCTGTTTTAATTTTTAAAAAAAAGAATTATTTTTATATGATTTTGCCTTATTAAAATTATCAATTTGTTTTTTTTATTCTTTAATATTTATTAGAGTTTAATTTTTCGACATTTATTTCTTTGTTTTTAATATTATTTCTATAACAAAAATTAAAATAATTAAGTAATTCGATTTCTTTTAATCGAAAAATAAACTTATTAAGATATAAATAATAAAAAAAAGTAGATTTATTTTTATTAATAAAAATAATAATTAAATCTCATAAATATAAATCAAAAAATAAAATTTAACACAAAAAAAAAAAATAAAAATAAAATTTTAAAACTTATTTAACCTTATAATTTATTCTTTTTCATTATTTGAATTTTCACTTTTTTGACTTTC
>Ga0310695_10013816_pt1 | contig 11014 bp, 3 predicted proteins | sample RumenRJG_04DNA_FD_203882 | JGI IMG/M metagenome (GOLD analysis project Ga0310695, IMG submission 203882) | Bovine rumen microbial communities from Lethbridge, Alberta, Canada - RJG_04 (v2) (version 2) | ecosystem: Host-associated > Mammals > Digestive system > Stomach > Rumen | place: Canada... | reverse complement strand
CCCTGACTTCTTTAACTTCCTCAATTTTGTTACTATATACATACCAGAGGTAGCCTGTGATATGGGTGTGGCCCATCGAGGCCAGCAATGCCATATAGGCGCGTACCTGATCATGGTATTTGGGCTTTGGGCTGCCGAACTTGAAATCGACGATGATCCATTCCTGTCCGTCTGTCATCACACGGTCCGGACGATGCTCCTTGACCTCACCATCATCTAACGAAAGGATGGTACACTCGTTGAAGAGCGTCCACCGTGGGGAGAACCAATCGGCTACCTTGGGATTGCTAAGGCGTTTGCGTAGCATGCTGGTGATGCGTTCGGCTGTGATATGCTCGTCGTAAATGACACCCTCGAACTGAAGCTGTCGGAGTGCATCTTCAATATCGTCTGCGGTTCGGATTGTAGAGAAGACCTGATGTAGCACACTACCGGTCTGTATGTAGTTCTTCTGTTGTTCATCTTCCTCGTCCTCGCCGCTGATAAAGTCCTTACTACGGTTACTCTGCCGGAAGTTCACCTTACTGTCTTGATGCAGAAAATCGATGGTAAGTGCCGTGGGCGACTGTAGGAAAGGGTTCCGGGAGTTCTCCGGAGTGCTGGCTTCTTGGGAACTGTGGGGATTCCCAAATGTGAAGACGAGAGAAGCCTTTTCGTCATCCAAGCTCTCCAGACTAGCTTCAGGAATATCATTTGCCACCAATGGCAAACATTGTTCGATGAGTTCAGAACGACTTCCTGAAGCCGTGCGACGTCCGATGACATAGAGTCCTCGACAGGCGCGGGTGAACGCCACATAGAGCAGGTTGAGGTTATCGACGGTGTTCTGTAGACGTTCATGTAGGTAATCGTGTTCGTAGATAGTTCCCATCATTTGTTTCTGGCTATAGTCGATGGGTACAATCGGCAGTTCGTTGAATGGCGTCTCCTCTGGCTTGCACCAGAGTGTGTTTCCCCGTTCCATGGTCCAGTCGCAGAATGGACATATCACATAGTCGTATTCCAGTCCTTTCGACTTATGGATGGAGACAATCCTTATGCCTTCGGTCTCATCACTTTGGATGGTCTTGCCGCAAAGGGTCTCGTCCCATTCGTTCAGGAATCCGTCGATGCTGGCTGTGTTCTCGCTGACATACGCAGCCAACTGATCATAAAAGGCACAGACGTAGGCATTTTGTCCGCTGAGGTTCTCGAGGGTAAAGATGGCATGGAGACGTTCCACCAGTTCGATGAGCGGCATATCGAGTAATTCTTTCTCATGGCCTTTGAATGTGTCGGGCAACAAATCATCGAGATTTCTGGTACTGAGCAGCAGATGGTGGTCGGCTGTCGGTTCCTGCCTTACATCACAATGCCATAGTGTCACGATAGAGGCTTTCGTCAACAAATCGTTGGGGTGGGTGAGCAGACGAAGAGCCTGGACGAGGATATTGACGGCTGGTGAGGCGTCGAGTCTGAAGGCTTCGTCAGAGACGATGGTGACTTCAGGCATCTGTTCCATGAAGTATTGGGCGATGATAGGGATATAGGCATTGGCGCGCACCAGGATAGCAATGTCCTGCTGGGCGATGCCACGACTCATAAGGTCACCGATAGTGTCGGCAATCTGTTGGAGGGTCTGCTCCTGATAGTCGTCAGAGGGCAGGAGCCGGATGCTCACTTCTCCCTGAAGTGGTCGGCCTTCCGGCACGAGTTGCTCCACGTCGGCATAGGCTCTCTGCAGTTGCTCGGCCTCTACTTCATTCAACTCTTGTTGCTTCAGATATTCCAGTTCCGCAGCGTGACGGAAGAAACAGTTGTTGAACGTGATGATATGACGATCTGACCTGTAGTTTGTCTTTAATGATAATACTTTAATTTGTTGGTTATTAAACTGTTGTTCGATGCTGTTTAGAAGTCTCCAGTCGCCAGATCTCCAACGGTAGATGCTCTGCTTGACGTCGCCAACGATGAGGCTGCTTCCCTGTTCGTGACTCATCGTCTCGTCCAACAGCACGCGGAAATTCTGCCATTGTACAGTTGAGGTATCCTGAAACTCGTCGATCATCACATGTTCCAGTTGAGTACCGATTTTCTCGAAGATGAACGGGGAGTCACTCTCTCCTATCAGGGAGTGGAGCAATTGCTGGGTGTCGCTAAGTAGGAACCGGTTGCTGGTTTCATTAAGTTCCCGGACTTTCTTCTCAATACTGCTCAGCAGGCGCAATTGGTTCAGGTGGCGCAGCGTCAGGTCAGCACTCTTATAGAGTTTCCATTGGCGTGGCCGTTCGTTGATGGCGCATCGGAGCATGTTGCCCAAAGTTGATTCGGCGAGTGTGTAGATCTGTTCCTGATGCGGATGGCTTTTCTTACACCATTTCGAAGAGTCGCCCAGGCAGTCGGTGACGCGCTTGCCGACAATGCTTTCATCAAAGATCCCTCTACGGAGTTTGTCGAAGAAGCTACAGACCCCCGTCTTACCGTAGAGGAAGTCATCGATGGTCAGTCCTTCACTATCGAGTGTGTCGAAGAAACCCTCTCCGATCTCTTTCATTCTCTCCTCGGCACTCTGACGGAGCTCACGAAGACGCATGGTGTAGTCATCAAAGAAACCAGGCTCTGCCATCTTCTTCTCCAATATGCGGCTCACCTCCTTATATTCGTCGCGGAAGATGGTGCGTCCGAATTTCTTGATCTGTGAGATCACATTCCAGGACTTGTCGTCAGAGATGTTCTCCATGATATATTTCAGGATCCATTGCAGTACGACATCTGTCGTGCTCAGATCTTCGATCATCTGATCGACGGCCAGTTCTTCGTTGAGACCGATGCGCAGGTTTGTAGTGAGGTCCAACTCCCGTGCCATGTTGCGGAGCACACTTTGGAAAAAGGTGTCGATAGTCTCCACACGGAAGTAGTTGTAGTTATGGAGCAGGTTGGCCAGTCCCATTCCCGCCCGTTCACGGATGGTCTTCGGTGATAGTCCTGTATTTTCCTGGATGACCGACAGGTATCTGTCAGAGTCTGGCAGTTCCTTCCAGATACCATAGAGTTGACTGAGGATACGTGTTTTCATCTCCTCGGTGGCCTTGTTGGTAAAGGTTACGGCGAGAATCGTCCGATAGCTCTGCGGGTTCTCCACCAACAGTCGGATATATTCGGTGGCGAGCGTAAAGGTCTTGCCACTTCCGGCCGATGCCTTATACACAGTTAGGGGTGTTCTTGTCGTTGTTTCTACCATCGTCTGAATAGTTCAAAGTCCATACTGATACCGAATTTCTGGAATTTCATGCCCAGGAAACTGGCGAAGAAACCTACGGAGATGTATCGATTGGTGAAGCCGTAGCCAATCTCCTGATAGGGCCGTGTGTGATCCAGCATAACGTTACTGAGGTATAGTCGTTCTTTCTCGATATATTTGCCGAGGTAAGGGATCCAGGTGGCGAAGAGCAGCGGCGACTCATAGGAGATGTTCATACGTATATAGTAGTCCGACTCGTTATAGAGCCGACTGTCGAGCAACTGGAAGTTACCGCTCCAGTCGTCTTCCCAGTCTTCCGGAAGGTTATTGTCGCGAAAGTTGGCATAGTCCAGGAAGTAGTTCTCGTGTTTGTCGGTATAGAATCCGTAGCCTGTGCGCAGATTGAGTAGCCTGAGGCCCGGGAGTCTGATCTTCCATTGTCCGTCTAACTCCCAGCGCTCGTATTCGATGTTCGACTCGAAGACATTCTTGAAGCTCCTTTCATAGTCGATGGCGATGACGGGACCTTTGTTAAGCCAGGGCGACAGTTTGATGCCGATCTTCGGGGCGAAACTACGATATTCGGTGGGCACATCGTATTGTCGCATCAGTTCTTTGTTCAGTGCCACGCGCTGGTGGTACACGATACCTGTCTCGATGTCCAGCCAGTCGAAGACCATGATGTTGTTGAACAACTCCACATAGTAGTCGGTGAACTTGTCCATGTCCTTGTCCTTGAAATCGATGGTGTCGCTGTGCTCGTGGTTGATCTGGTCCATCACTGACGAGTTGCTGATGCGGTTGCCGTTACCCCAGACAATCTCCGCATAACCGTTACGCTTCGGGTTGTAGGTCATGCGCAGGGGGGCGGTGAAGTAGAACTGGTGTAGTTTGAAACTATAGCCGAAGGTGGGGTTGAGCGTCAGGTACCGGTGTGGTGAGAAAGTATATCTGGTGCGTAGGCGCATCTTGTACGACACACCTCTGCTACCACTATACCTGAGGTAGAGTGGGTTGATGATGGGTGACAGGTAGAACTCTGCAGCTTCCGACTCTGCTGCGATGGGTGTCACCAGTTGGTCGCCGATGGTATCCCACAGAATCTTCTTCAACACTCGCGGGAAACTCTTCCTTTTCTTCTCCTCTGCTAATGTGTCTATGGGTATCGTGTCTGGCTGATGCGCGAGGTCGTATTCCTCATAGATACGTTTGTCGGTTTCTGTGAGGGGCTCAGGTCGGATGGAGTCCATCTTCTCGCGACTCGACACCCTCTCAATGCTGTCAGGCAACGATGTCTGACAATGATAGTTGGCGCTGAAGAGAGCTGATATTCTGTTTCCTGAGAAACGGAAGGTGGCAGCGGTGACGCATTTCTCTGGAATGGGGTTTCCCTGCTCGTCTAACTGGATATCCGTACGGAAAGTGATCATGTCGAACTCGCCGTTCAGCACCGTTCGGATGATACGGCCCGTTTTGGTCTCCACAAATGCATAGCCATTCACCAGCTGAGTGTTGTAGAGTTTCGGACGGAAGTCCATTCGGGTGGTGCTGTCGTCCTGTCGTTTTTCGGTATAGTGGTAGTAATGCCGGTTATGCCTATTGAAGGGTGAGAGCATGTGACCGTTGTAGAGGGCGATCTCGTAGATATTGGGCGTCGCATAGTCCAACAGGGTAGGCATGGCCTTTCGATTCCTTCGTACGGTTCCTGCGAGTACCTGGTTGCTGATCTTATAGTCATGGACGCTGTTGAAGAGCACCTTACTGTACGACTCGCGTATATATTCGCGGGGATCCTTCGCCACCACGTACATCGAGGGGATGAGCCAGAGGGTGAAATTCCGTTTCTCCACGTTGAAGCGGAACTTGGCATAGACATAGTCCTCGAATCCCTTGAATTTCGGTGTGACTTGTTTCTGATAGTCGAAGATACGTTCCAGAACAAGCGTGTCAGCCTTCTGTTTGGCAAATAGACTGCAGGACATACTCAAAAGGATGCCCAATAGTAATAGCCTGATGAATGGTTGACTGTGTCTCAATGCTCTATCCTAATTTCTCCTTGAGGTATTTTCCTGTAAGACTCTCTTTGCAGGCCGCCACCTCTTCAGGTGTTCCTTCCACCACGAGTGCGCCGCCTTTGTCGCCGCCGTCAGGACCCAGGTCGATCACGTAGTCGGCACACTTGATGATCTCCATATTATGCTCGATCACGAGGATCGTGTGTCCTCGTTCGATAAGGGCGTTGAAAGCGTGCAGCAGTTTGGCGATGTCGTGGAAGTGCAGACCTGTCGTCGGTTCGTCGAAGATGAAGAGCGTAGGCTCCTGCTTCTCCTGACCGATGAAGTATGCCAGCTTCACGCGCTGGTTCTCACCGCCGGAGAGGGTCGAGGAGTTCTGGCCGAGTTTGATATAGCCCAGTCCCACGTCCTCCAGCGTCTGGAGTCTCTTCACAATGCTGTCGTTGCCGTTCTCCTTGAAGAACTCGATGGCCTCAGAGATGGTCATATTCAGCACGTCATCGATGTTCCTGCCGTGGTAGTTCACGTCGAGGATGTCTTTCTTGAATCGGTGACCGTGACAGGCCTCGCACTCCAGCACGAGGTCGGCCATGAACTGCATCTCTACGGTAATCACACCGGCACCCTTACACTCTTCACAGCGCCCGCCGTCGGCGTTGAATGAGAAGTACTGCGACGTGAAGCCCATCTGCTGACTCAGCGGCTGTTCGGCGTAGAGGTCGCGGATGGCATCGTAGGCCTTGACGTAGGTGGCAGGGTTCGACCGTGAGCTCCTGCCGATGGGGTTCTGGTCCACAAACTCCACGCGTTTGATGGCATCGATGTCGCCACCGAGCCCGAGATATTCGCCCGGGGCGTCACACACGTCACCGATATGCCGTTTCATGGCAGGGTATAGGATCCCCTTGATCAGACTCGACTTACCGGAGCCCGACACACCTGTCACTACTGTCATCACGTTCAATGGAATCTGTACGTTGATGCCGCGCAGGTTGTTCATTCTGGCGCCTTTGATGTCGATATGCATGTTCCAGGGGCGACGGCTCATGGGCACGGGGATTTGCTCCAGCCCAAGCAGATATTTTACCGTATAGCTTCTGGCTATATTTGCCTCGTCAGCCTTATTAGCCATGTTGGCGATGCTGGCTGCATCTCCATCGAATACGATCTCGCCTCCCAACCTTCCTGCGTCGGGGCCGATGTCGATCAGATGGTCGGCCGCCCGCATGATCTCCTCGTCGTGCTCCACCACGACAACGGTATTCCCCAAGGCCTGCAATTCCTTCAGCACATGGATCAGCCGGTCGGTGTCGCGTGAGTGCAGACCGATGCTCGGCTCGTCGAGGATATAGAGTGAGCCGATGAGCGAGCTGCCGAGGCTGGTACAGAGATTGATGCGCTGACTCTCACCGCCGGAGAGTGTGTTCGAAAGTCGGTTGAGTGTCAGATAGCCCAGTCCTACATCCAACAGGAATTGCAGTCTGCTGGTAATCTCCGTCAGCAGTCGGCGGCCGATTTCCCGGTTCTGTTCACTGAGCTCCAATTTGTCGAACCATTCTTTCAATCTGACCACGGGCATCTGCACGAGATCGCTGATGCTCCTTCCGCCGATCTTCACGTAGTCGGCCTCGGGCTTCAGACGCGTGCCATGACACTTCGGACAGTTGGTCTTGCCCCGATAGCGGGCCAGCATCACGCGGTACTGTATCTTGTACTGGTTCTCTTTCACCATCTCGAAGAACTGGTCGATGCAGGGCTTCTCTTTCTTCCGCTTGTCCGAGGGCAGACCATGCCAAAGCCAGTCCTTCTGCTGCTGTGTCAGGTTCATATAGGGCTCGAAGATGGGGAAGTCATCTTGGGCGGCATGGCGGATAAACCATTGCTGCCACTCTTTCATCTTCTCGCCGTGCCAGCACACCACACAGCCGTCGTAGACCGACAGCGTGGAGTTCGGGATCACCAGTTTCTCGTCGATGCCGATGATTCGGCCGAAGCCCTGGCACTCCGGACAGGCGCCGGCAGGGGAGTTGAACGAGAACATCTGGTCTGACGGCTCTTCGAAGGTCATGCCATCGGCCTCGAACTTCATCGAGAAGTCGTAGAAGATTGATGGCGGGAAGAGCAGTCGCAGCTCGCCGTTACCCTCGTAGAAGGCGGTCTCGGCGGAATCCACCAGCCGGGCGATCACATCCTTCGAATCATCGACCGACAGACGATCGATAACCAGGAAGATACTATTCTGATTAGCCTGACTGGCCTGACTAGCCAGATATTCATCGATCCTCTGGAAGTCGCCATCGACATAGATGCGGGCATAGCCCTCCAACTGATACGTCTTCAACTGCTGCTCCATCGTGCGCCCCTCGCGAAGATGGATGGGCGACATCACCACAAAGCGTGTACCCTTCGAATACTCCATCACCTTTCTCACCACGTCCTCCGTCGAGTGCTTCTTCACTTCTTGGCCGCTGATGGGCGAATAGGTCTTGCCGATGCGGGCGTAGAGTAGCCGTAGGTACTCGTAGATCTCGGTCGAGGTGCCAACGGTCGAACGCGGGTTTCGCGAGATCACCTTCTGCTCGATGGCGATGGCGGGGGGGATGCCGCGGATGAAGTCGCACTCGGGTTTGTTCATTCTGCCGAGGAACTGGCGGGCGTAGCTCGAGAGCGACTCCACGTAACGGCGCTGACCCTCGGCATAGAGTGTGTCGAAGGCCAAAGATGATTTACCGGAGCCACTGACTCCGGCAATCACCGTGAATGAATTTCGGGGAATCTTCACGTCAACGTTCTTCAGGTTGTTGACTCTTGCCCCTTTTATCTCTATTGCTTCTCCCATCAAAGAATCGATTTCACCGCTTCGAGCATGCCGACACTCTTGATGAGGTCGAGGAACTGCTTGAGCATCGTGTTCAGGCCGGGGATCTTGTTCAGGTCCTCCTGCCAGATGAATGTGGCGCCGAGCACGCCGTCGGTCACCTTCTGCGTGTCGCCCGTGGCCCATAGTTCTTTCAGCAGGGCTATGATCTTCGGGTCGTCGTTGGGTGTGATCTCCGTACCGTCCTCGCGCTTGCCGCCTTTATAATAAGTGATGATGGCGGCCAGTCCGAACACGAGTCCCTTTGGTAGCTCGCCCAGGCGCTCCAGATAGATTTTCACGCCGGGCAGGTCGCGGGTCTGGAATTTCGGGAAGGAGTTGAGCATGATCGACGTCACCTGATGGTCGACGTAGGGATTGTCGAATCGTTCGAGCACGTCGCCGGCGAATTTCTCCAACTGCTCCACGGGCAGGTCGAGCGTCTGCATCAGCTCGTCGAACTGCACCTTATGGATATATTCCGAGATGACGGGGTGCTGGCAGGCGTCACGCACGATGTCGACGCCGCTGAGGAAGGCCACGGGCGAGAGCACCGTATGGGGACCGTTCAGGAGCGTCACCTTCCGCTTGTGGTAGGGTTCCTCGGAAGGCACGAAGAGCACGTGGAGCCCGGCCTTGTCGGCGGGGAACTCCTGGGCCACCTCCCGCGGGGCTTCGATCACCCAGAGGTGGAAGTTCTCGGCCTGCACCACGAGGTTGTCCCTGTAGCAGATCTTCTCCTGGATCTCGGCGATGTCCTTGCGGGGGAATCCGGGCACGATGCGGTCCACGAGGGTGGCATAGATGCCGCAGGCTTCCTCGACCCACTTCTTGAAGTCGTTGCCCAGGTTCCACAGGTCGATGTACTTATAGATGCAATCCTTCAGCACGTGGCCGTTGAGGAAGATCAGTTCGCAGGGGAAGATGATGAGGCCCTTGGTCTTGTCGCCGCCGAACGTCTGGTATCGGCGGTAGAGCAGCTGCACGAGCTTGCCGGGATAGCTGCTGGCGGGGGCGTCTTCGAGCTTGCATGCGGGGTCGAAGGCGATGCCTGCCTCAGTGGTGTTCGAGATCACGAAGCGGATCTCGGGCTGGTCGGCCAGGGCCATGAAGGCGGCGTTCTGCGTGTAGGGGTTCAGCGCGCGGCTGATCACGTCGATACGCTGCAGCGTGTTCACCGGCTGACCGTTCTCGCGGCCCTGCAGGTTCACGTGGTACAGGCAGTCCTGTCCGTTCAGCATCTCTACCATGCCCTTCTCGATGGGCTGTACAACGACGACGCTTCCGTTGAAGTCCGTCTTCTGGTCCATGTTCCAGATGATCCAGTCTACGAATGCGCGGAGGAAATTGCCCTCTCCGAACTGGATCACTTTCTCTGGCATCACGCTCTTGGGAGCGAATTGTTTGTTGAGTGGTTTCACGTTCTTATTTTTTTTCGTTATGATTCCGATTTATCAGTTTGCAAAGATAGTGCAAATCGAGCAAAAAAACAAAGGAAAACCGATTTTTCTCCGCTCTATCGGGCGCTGACGTATTTGTGGAGCGTCTTGCGCACGGCTCCCGGCGCGGCGTAGAGCTCGCGCACCATGCCCTCAATCTGCTCGCCCAGACCAGCCTCGTACAGGTCGAGTCCGAACACATCCTTGCGGGTGTAGAGCTTCTTCAGTGGGCTCCAGTCCTGATCGGCCTTGCCAATCTCCAGAGGAGCTACGATAGCCTGCAGTTCCTCGAGCATGGGGTCGGGTGAACAATCGAATGGTGTACCATCGTCCTTGATACCCTTCAAGTAGCGGGCGTAGCCGGCCAGTGTCAAGGGAATCAGCACGAGGTTACTCTTGTCCAGTCCGCGGGCGATGTACTTCTTCAGGGTCTCGCCGAAGCGGATGGGCAGCTTCTGGCTGGTATCCATTGCGATACGCTGAGGAGCATCGGGCATGAATGGATTAGGCAGACGACGATTGATAACGGCGCCGATAAACTCGTAGGGGTTCAGTACGCCTGGGTCAACTACTACTGGCATAGCCTCGATGTAACCCAGTTTCTGAACGAATGGACGCAGATCCTCGTCGGCCATCTCGGCCGAGATGAGCGTGTAGCCCAGCATGCAGCCGTAGATACTCATTGCGGTATGTAGCGGGTTCAGACAGGTGGTCACCTTCATCGTCTCCACCTTGTCGACGGTCTCGCGGGTGGTATAGAGCGCGCCACCCAGGTCGAGCGGTGGACGGCCGTTGGTGTAGTGGTCCTCGATAACCAGATACTGAACCTCTTCAGCGTTCACGAATGGAGCTGTGAAGGTGTGCTTCTCGGTCTCGATGTAGTCGTTGTCCTCGAAGCCGTCCTTGGCCAGCATCTCCTTCACCTTCTCGTGCGGACGGGGCGTGATCTTGTCGATCATCGACCAGGGGAAGGTGATCTTCGTCTCGTCCTTCAGGTAGTCGAGGAACGCTGCGGGCACCAGTCCGTCATTCACCCAGCGCTCGGCATAGGCAAATACGCCAGCCTTAACCTTGTCGCCGTTGTGCGAGCAGTTGTCCATGCTCTGTACGGTCAGTGGCAACTGTCCGGCGTTGAAACGCTCGAGCAACAGTGCGCAAACTTTACCCATAGCGAACACGGGCTTCAGGCCGCGGGCCAGATCCTGTTCGTTGAAAGTATAGCCTTTCTCGGTGATCGTGAACGAGATCATCTGCAGGCTCGGGTTGCGGAAGATCTCCACCAGTCGCTGCCAGTCGGCGAACTGCGGGTCGGCTTTCAGGGCTTCGGTCACCGAGGCGATGACTTTCTTCTCGATGGTGCCCGTCGACTGCAGCGATACGAGCAGCGAGAGGTTGTTGTAGGGGGCGTAGGCCTTGTCGACGACCTCGAAGTCGAAGGTCTCTGCCACGATGACGCCGCGGTCGTACTTACCCGTGTTCAGCG
>Ga0310695_10013809_pt1 | contig 11018 bp, 11 predicted proteins | sample RumenRJG_04DNA_FD_203882 | JGI IMG/M metagenome (GOLD analysis project Ga0310695, IMG submission 203882) | Bovine rumen microbial communities from Lethbridge, Alberta, Canada - RJG_04 (v2) (version 2) | ecosystem: Host-associated > Mammals > Digestive system > Stomach > Rumen | place: Canada... | reverse complement strand
GCAACTTGACTTCGCCCACGATGGGGTGACGCCACTTGTACAGCAAATCGTAGTTGTCGTAGATGGAACCTGCGGTGGAGTTCTCTATGGGGATGGCTCCGCCGTCTACGGCGCCGGTTTCGATGCCCTGGAAAATCTGTTCGAACGTGTCCATCGGGACAACTTCGATATCGTTTCCGAACAGGTGGTAGGCGGCGCTTTCGCTATAGGCCCCGCGACGGCCCTGAAATGCGATTTTCTTCATATGGGTAAATATAAAAAGTCTTGACGGTGCCTATTTAAACCTTCGTCCGCCTTGGTACTTGTGGCTCCAGTACTTGTCGTTCATCGGCGAAATCATTACGCCCTTGCTGGTGCTCGCGTGTATGAACCGGTCTCCGTTCAGGTAGATGCCTACGTGGTCGACTTTCCAGAAGCTCCCGAAGAACACGAGGTCGCCTTCCTTGAGGCTGCCGCGGCTCACCTTGGAACCACGGGAATCCTTGAACATGCTGGTGGAACTGTGGTCGAGCGCGATGTTGTAGTAGCCCTTGTACACCTGCATCACAAAGCCGGAACAATCGGTCTTGCTCTTGGATGCGGCTCCATACACGTATTTGGCACCGAGCCACTGACGGGCATAGCTTTCGAGCGTGCCGCGGGATTCGGGCTTGGGGGCGACGCGGGCGGCCTCTTTTTGGGTGGCGGCACTGCGGGCGCGGTCGACGGAATTTTTATGCTTTCCTGACTGCGTAGCCGTATCGTCGACCGTCGCGGCCTGCTTCTCCGCCGCTTGCGCTGCTGTCTCCGTTGGCGCCGCTGTGGCTGCTTCGCTAGCTGCCGAAGGTACAGGCTTGTATCCACCGATACTCCGGTCGTATCCGGTGCGCACGGGCATCGTGCAGCTGCACAGGTATATGCAACTGGCGGCGAGCGCTATTCCGGCGACAAACTTCGAAAGCGAAATCATCGGTATGAAATGTAATTAAAATGGATTGTAGTTATATTTGGCGGGTATGGAAAAAGTGAAAATCCTGTTCGTGTGTCACGGGAACATCTGCCGCAGTCCGATGGCGGAGTTCGTCATGAAGCGCAAGCTCGCCAGTGCGGGTATCGAGGGCTTCGAGGTCGAAAGTGCCGCGACCAGCACCGAAGAAATCGGGAATCCCGTTTACCCGCCGGCCAGACGCATGCTGAATTCGCATGGGATTGATTGCATCGGCAAGCATGCCCGCCAGATGACGATGCGGGATTACGAATACTACGACTACATCGTGCTCATGGACAGGAGCAACTTGCGGAACCTGCGCTGGATCCTGCCTCCCGATGTTTATGAAAAGGAATTGACTAAGTCCGGTAAGGTATCCCTGCTGATGGACTGGGCCGGGAAAAGCCGTGACGTGGCCGATCCGTGGTATACGGGCGATTTCCAGGCGACCTGGGACGATGTGAACGAAGGTTGCGATGCAATTATAAACAAATTAACGACGCAGCGACGCTGACGTTTGATGCAGTTATAAAAATCCGTGCGGTTCGAATCCGAGCCCTTTCACGAGTTCGAAATCCTTGCAGCTGTTGACGCCTGCGGTGGTGAGCATGTCGTCGGTGATGGCCGCATTCGCGCCGCTCTTGAAAGCCCGCTTACCGTCGTCTCCCAGTACGCCGCGCCCGCCCGCGAGGCGGATGAATGCCTTCGGGTTGATGAAGCGGTAAATGGCCACGATGCGGCAGAATTCGTCGTTCGTGAGCTTGGGCAAGTTCTCGTATGGCGTTCCGGGAATCGCGTTCAGTACGTTGACCGGTGTGGATTTTACGCCGAGCTTGCGGAGATCGAGGCACATGTCGATGCGGTCTTCCATGGTCTCGCCGAGGCCCATGATGCCCCCGCTGCAGATTTCAAGACCGGCGGCAAGCGCGTTTTGCAGTGCACCAATCTTGTCGTCGTAGGTGTGTGTGGTGCATACGTCAGGGAAGTGCCTGCGGTAAGTTTCCAGGTTGTTGTGGAAGCGGGTGAGGCCGGCTTCTTTCAGCTTGTCGAACTGCTCGCGATTGAGAAGCCCTGCCGAAAGGCATACGGAAAGCTTGGTTTCCTTTTTGAGCCTGCGGATGGCTTCGCCAATCTGTTCCACGTCGCGGTTCGAGAGCGTACGGCCCGAGGTCACGATGGAATAGCGCGGGATGCCTGCGGCTTCCTTCTTCTTCGCGTCAGCCACGATTTCGTCGGCGCTGAGCAACTTGTATTCGGGCGCGCCCGTGTGGTAGTAGCTGCTCTGGGCACAGTACTTGCAGTTTTCGGAACAGCGACCGCTACGGGCATTCACGATGGAGCAAAAGTCAAAATTGTTGCCGTGGAACTTTTCGCGGATTTCGTTCGCGGCATCGCAAAGTTCGCCGAGGTCGGCATCCAGAAGGCGGATGGCCTCGTCGCGGGTAATCTCGTACCCGCCGAGGACTTTTTCCTTAAGGTCTTGTACGAAGGACATATTGCGCTCCTTGAATAATTCTGGGCGCAAATATAGTTCCTTATTTAGAATCCTTCACGCAACGCACGGAGAACCCGCGGTCTTTTTCGTTGTATTGCGTCGAGTAGAATCCCATTGCCGTGGTGCGGTAATCGAGATAGGCATAGATGGCCCCTGTCACCTTCTTGGCTTCGGATGCGGTCCAGAAGTTCGCGAAGAAACCGTCGTCATCGAAAGTGGTCTGGCTATAGTCTCCGCTGGGCGTGGTATGCGTCCCGTAATAGGCTCCCGTCGGAATGGCCGAGAATCCGTAGGGGTCTCTCGAGACGGTCGATGTCGAGTATGCCTGCCATCCCCTTTTCGATTTCAGTTGGCCCGATGCTCCTTCAACCTTGTAGACGTAATTGGACAGCTGGTACCATTCGGTAGAATCGGGAAGGTGCCAACCATCGGGGCAGATTCCCTGGTGCGGGGATTTGATTTCCTCGGCGGCGGATGCGGTCAGGTAGCCCGAGGGCAGGTTCATGGCCGCGGTCCAGGTGTAGAGTCTTCCGCCAAGTTCGCAGTTCTTCTCCACGTTCTTGTAGCACCACGCATTCGCGACGAGGTTGTCGTTGTCCTTGGTATAGTAGTTGAGGTTTTCGGCCATCCACGTCTGCAGTCCGATGGTGACGGTCTTGTATTCTTTCCCGTCGCGGCCGTCCTTGAAGGAGCCGTATTCGACGGTATCGTTCAAGAACAGTTCTTTCGGGAGGTCGTAAAGTGCTGCGGGGCGCCAGGAGCCATGGCCACCGTCGCAAATGTAGGTGTCCTTCGAAGTCTCGGGCGACATGAACGTGCCGGCCTTCTTGACGGTGCAGGCGTTTTCATAAAGGGCTTCGGTGGAATACATGAGCCTCCATGCGCCTTCTTCACAAACGTACTGTTTTCCGAGGTTGTCGCTGTATCCGTTTGTGACCTTGTGGAATTCGGCATCTTTTTCATCAGTGCATTCGCCAAAGCCGTAAGCGTCGCCAACGAACAGGCCGATGTATTTCTCGAACGGCGGAACCTGCTCGTCGATTTCTTCGAGCATCTGGCGGATGCCCTGGGTCCCGTAGGAATATGCCATGATCCAGTCGGCCATCTTTACGCGGGTTTCCTCGTCGTCGTCCCAGGTGCCGTCTTTTTCGATGTTGTCCGAAATGCTGGTGATGCGGGCTAGCAGATCGGCTTCCGTAAGGTCTCCCTGCAACAGGATGGAGGCTGCCAACAGCTTGGCATCGTCGTCCGTCTTGCCGAAAATGCTCAAGTCTTCGAAGGAATGGTTCGCTCCGCCGAAATTGAATGCCTTCATGATTTCTTGTTCCGCGGCAGCCTTGGCGGCGGGAACGTTCTTGTACTTTCCGCTTTCCGTATACAGGTATACCACGCGCTTGTGGATCAAGTGGATCAGGACGTTCATGTTCACGCTTTCACGGTCCTTCAGGTCGACAATTCCCCTCAATGTCAGGGTGCCCGTGGAGGGCTTGAAGAAGTTTTCGTTGTAGTAGGACCCGCTTACCTGCAGTTGGGCATACTGGGTGGAGAGAGAAACCTTCGGCGATGTGAAGTCGCCCTTTTCGCCAGTCACTTCCCATTCGAAGTTTGTGCCGGTCAAGTCGAGGACGCTGTCAAGTTCGGAAAGCCTGATGGTGCTGCCGACCGCATAGGGCCCTTTTTCGGCAACGCCCTTGAAAGTCTGCTTGCTGATGGCGACAGTCTTGACCGTTTCGTTGGCGCTCTCTACGCTGGAACTCGATTCGGGAACCTTGCTGGAACTGGACTTCGCTGAACTGCTGGACTTGTCCTTCGAATCGGACGAGCCGTCCTTGGACGCGGATGAGCTCCCCTTGGAAGAAGAGGAGTTGTCCTTGGATGCGGAAGAGCCGTCCTTGGAACTGGAAGATTTTCCCTTTGAAGAGGAACTCTTCTTGTCGTCGGAATCGGAGGATTCGGGCTCGCCGATATCTTTCCAGTCTTTCTTGTGGCACAGGAAGTTGTGGCCTTCGTCTTCGACGAAAACGATGTCGCCCTCCCGTTCGGTCGTGCATTTCCCCAAGTCATAGATGCTTTCGACGCTGGAGTCGTCTCCGGATTCTGCGACCGCAATGGAGTCGGAGGAATCGTCGCTACAGGCGCAAAGCGAAAAAACGGCTGCTGCAACCAGGGGCAGGAGGGGGAATTGCTTTTTCATGTCGACCTCTTTGAGGATTATATGGTTCTTCCTGTGTGAAAGCTATTCATAAATATATGGTATAAACGGCTTCAATGCAAACCGAAAAAGCGACGAAAAAGCAAAAAAGCCCGGCAAAATGCCGAACTTAAACATGTTTCTGGATTTTGTATTTCAAGGAATAGTTTTATAGCATCGCTTTTCGCTTAAGAAACGAGTGAGACGAGGCGTCGCTCGCCCGTAGCGTACAACTCGTACGTGAGGCGCGAGCGCAACGAAGTATCACGAAGTTTATTAAGCGAAAGGCTCCATCACCTGCCAGAGTACGGCTTTGTGCGCGTGAAGCCTATTTTCCGCTTCTTCGAAGCTCATATTCACGTCGAGGTTGTCCATCACGGAGTCCGTGATTTCTTCTCCGCGGTGTGCGGGGAGGCAGTGGCTCACCTTGCAGTGTGCCGGGGCGAGCTTCAGGAGTTCGTCGTTGATCTGGAACGGCAAGAAGTGGCTCTGCTTCGTGGCCTTTTCACCTTCCTGACCCATGGAAACCCACACGTCGCTATAGAGGATGTCGGCGTCCTTGACGGCTTCCTTCGGGTCGTTGAACACGCGGTACTGGCAACCGTGCTTCTTGAGGCCGGCGGCGGCTTCTTCCACCACGCTCTTCGGCTGCTCGAAACCCTTCGGGCAGGCGAGCGTGAAGTTCATGCCCACCTTGGAGGCGAGGGCGAGGAAGGAGTTCGCGACGTTGTTGCCGTCACCGATGAAGGCGACAGTCTTCGGCTTTCCGTCGGCGTTCTTGAAACCGCCGAGGTTTTCGCTGATCATCTGTGCGAAGGCGATGGCCTGGCAGGGGTGGCAGTCGTCGGTCAGGGCGTTCACGACGGGAACGCTACCGAATTCGGCGAGTTCTTCCACCAATTGCTGCTTGAAGCAGCGGACCACGATGGCGTTCACCCAGCGGGAAAGGCAACGGGCGACGTCCTTCACGCTTTCGCGCTTACCAAGCCCGATGGAATCCGGAGCGAGCAGCACGGCATGGCCGCCCAGTTGGTTCATGCCCACCTGGAATGTGGTGATGGTTCGCAGGGAGGGCTTCTCGAAGAACATGGCGATGTTCTGGCCGTGCAGACGGTCAGAAACCTTGCCGGCGTGGACCTCTTTCTTGAGGCGCGAGGCAATCTCGACGGTTTCGAGGATTTTTTCTTCGCTCCAGTCCATGAGGCGGAGGAAATGATTGTTGCGATCGATCATCTTCAGTCCTTTGGGCAAGCCCTAAAAACAAAAAAGTAAAAAACGGAGCTTTTACACTCCGTCTTTAACAGGAAATCACAATAGGATGCTAACGGATATTAGCGAAGTTTCTTCTTGTGACGGTCACGACGGCGGCGCTTCTTACGCTTGTGAGTCGCAATCTTCCTGCGCTTTCTTTTCTTTCCGCAAGGCATGTTGTTTCTCCGTTAGGGGTTAAACTTAAAAATGTGCCCCCAAATAGAGCAAATTTCACCCCTTTTGTCAAGGGGTGGAAGCAAAATGTGCGCTTTTTTGACGTTTTTAGGCGTTATTCGCGGACTTGGGCCATTGCCTGGCGGATGAGGGCGACGGCTTCTCCCTGGCCCCTCGCCTTGGGCGATTCGTTGCTGAGCATCTGGCGGAACTTGCGGGCACCGGGAAGTCCGGCGAACAGCCCGTAGAGGTGCTTTACGAGAATCGTGGCCGGACATCCGGCGGCGGTCTGCTTCTCCACGTAGGGGAGGTACGCCTCGAGCAGGGCTTTCCGGGTGGCGGGGCGCGCCTTTCCCGCTACGATATCGGCGGGATTGTCGCTTTCGGGGCGGGCATCCCCGAAAATCCGCTCGTCGGCATCGTGCAGGAACCACGGGTTCTCGTACGCCTCGCGCCCGACCATCACGCCGTCCAGGTCCTGCAGTTGCTCTTCCACCTGGTCGAGCGTCTTGATGCCGCCGTTGATGCTGATGTTCAGGTCCGGCATCTCCGCTTTCAGGCGGTGCACGAAATCGTAGTGTAGCGGCGGGACCTCGCGGTTCTCCTTGGGGCTGAGCCCTTGGAGCCAAGCCTTGCGTGCGTGGATGATGAAAACCTTGCAACCCGCATTGCGGATAGTTTGTACAAAATCGGTGAAGAACTCCCAGCTGTCGAACTCGTCGACCCCGATGCGGCACTTGATGGATACGGGAATGCTTACTGCATTCTGCATGGCCTTGAAGCAATCGGCCACGAGGTTCTTGTCCTTCATGAGGCATGCGCCGAAGTTTCCGTTCTGCACGCGGTCCGAAGGACATCCGCAGTTTAGGTTCACTTCCTGGAAACCCGCGGCTTCCACGAGCTTGGATGCCCGCGCGAGGTCTGCGGGGTTGCTGCCCCCGAGCTGCAATACTGCGGGCTGCTCGAACGGTTCATGCCCGAGGAACATGTCGGTATTTTCACAATGCAAGAGCCCGCTGGCTACCACCATCTCGCTGTAGAGCAATATGTTCCGCGAAAGCAGGCGCAGAAAGTAACGCTCGTGACGGTCGGTGCAGTCGAGCATCGGCGCAATGGATAGGCGGCGACAGTGGTCCAGGTTCATGCAAGCAAATGTAGAAATTGCTATAATATATTACATGAGTTTAATACGCAAAATAGTCGTTGCTGGCGGGACGCACGGGAACGAGCGGACAGGGGTTCGCTTGGTCGAGAAGTGGATGGCGTGCCCCGAATGCTACAGCACGTGTTGCCCCAGCGCCGAGGTTTCGCTGGTGCTTGCGAACCCGGAGGCCATGCGGCTCAACCGGCGTTACCGCGACTTTGATTTGAACCGATCCTTTTCGCAGGTTTGTCTTGATGCGACCTCTGAACCGCAACAGTACGAGTTTAGGCGTGCGCGCGAACTGAACCGCATTTATGGTCCGAAGGGTGCGAATACCAAGACCGACCTCCTGCTCGATGTGCACAATACGGGCTCGAACATGGGGCTTTGCCTAATCCTTTCGGCGCGCGATCCGTTCACGATGAAGGCTTCCGCCGTGCTAACGCAGGAATTCGACGATGCCTGGATTTACTACCAGCCGGAAGAACGTTCCGCATCGCCGTACTTCGGCACGGTCGCGAAGGCGGACGTGTGCATTGAAATTGGCCCGCAGCAGCACGGCACGCTGGATGCCCGCCTGTTTGAACGGACGGAAAAACTGGTGAAGCGTTACCTGGAACTTGCGGACGAATGGAACCGCGGGGAACTGCAGAAGCGTGCCCCCATCCAGGTGGAAGTCTACACGCAATTGCGCGATCTCGGTTACCCGAAGGCTTGGGCCGGCGCTCCCATCGAGGCGATGATCCACCCGGATCTGCTGGCGAGAGACTATCGCGAACTGAAAAAGGGCGACAAGGTGTTCCGCACCTTCGACGGAAAAGACATCTTGTACGAAGGCGAGGCGGACGGTCGCGAGAGCGTGTGGCCCATCTTCATTAACGAACCCGCCTACTACGAGAAGGACATCGCGATGAGCCTGACCGTAAAGAGCGTGGAGGAATGGTAGTATGCAGGATTTTGACATGAGCGGCGTGCCGGGCGAGGAACTTACCTCCATCCCGGGAGAAGAACGCCTGAAAAACTTTATGGAACTGATCCAGGCCCAGAAGGGCGAAGAATGGCAGTCCCGCCTTTCGGATATCCTCGATTCTTTCGAGGATTTCTTGACGATGCGCCCCGAACCGCCGCAGTCCTGGCAGGACACGTATGCGGCCAGCGGAAAGCAGTTCGACTATTACCAGATTGTGTTGCCGAAGGATTTCGAAGATCCGTATGAAGATGACCTCGGCAACATCCGCCGGCTCCGTAACGAGTTCGAACGTACCTCGAGCACCATGGCGCTCGAACATGAACTCATCAGCCGTAATTACTTTATTTACGAAAATGGCCATGCCGATCCGATTCCTGCCCCGCGCCCGCTCCTGATGCTCGAAAGCCAGGATCGCGACGACGACCAGGAAGTTGAGGAAGGCGATATCACGTGGGACTGCTGCATCTCGATTTTTGCAGACGGCAGCTACATCTCGTACAACCTGGACCACGACGAAGAAGAAGTGCTGGGCGAAGATTTCAAGGCCGTATTCGAGAAGCACATCAAGACGCTTTCCAAGCTGCAGCTGGTAATCCCCATCGAAGGTCGCGATTACGGCATCCTGAGCAGCGAAGCCTAGCGGATTTCGCCTGCCGATGGAATCTCTCGAACTCGAAATTTACGGGCGGTACCGAGCGCTTGTCGAAAAATCGGGCGCGTTTTCGGGACGTACATGCCCCGACGGGGAACCTGCCCGGGTGCATCTCGGCGACATTATCGACCGCTACGATGCCTTCTGCTTTGATGGTTACGGCACGCTCTATAACCGCGGTGATTTCGTTTATCCCGGTGCGAAGGAGTGGTTCTCTGAACTGCGTCGCATGGGAAAGCAAATCCGTCTGGTCACGAATGCGGCCTCAAACTTGGACAAGGCCCTCGCGGACGAGGCGGATGCCCGCGGGTTTGATTTTACGGTCGAGGAAACAATTTCTTCCGGGAGCCTGCTTAAACCGCGCGATGATTTACGCGAAGTCTATTACATCGGCCGTGCGACGGGCGTGAATGTCCTCTCCGAATGCGGGATTGCAGCCGTGGAGAATCCGACGTCGCCGGTGGTGGCGGTATCGTCTTCGACGGCGACGGACGAGATGTATGCGCAGGCCGTTTCCATCTTGAAACGCCCCGGGGCGCTACTGCTGGTGCTCAATCCCGATGCCTGGGCCCCGCGTATCGACGGGACTCGCGCCCCGGTTTCGGGAGAGCTGTGCGAGCGTTTGCGTCGGGAATCCGGCTGCGCGGCGGAATATTTCGGGAAGCCTTTCCCCGGCATCTGGCGGAAGGTCCGCGCGACTTTGCCTGCGGGTGCGAAGGCGATCATGATTGGCGATACGCTCGGGACCGACGTGTACGGGGCGTATGTCGCCGGATTTGACAGTGCGCTTGTCGTGGGGCGCAACGAGCCGGCAGAGGATCTGATTGCCGACGAGAAATCCCTGGGTATAAGGCCTACTTATTACCTGGAACCGTAGCGGAATCTGCAGCGGGCTTGGCTGCGGAATCAGCGGGTGCGGCGGGTGCTTGCTGCTCGCCGGGCTTACCTGAAACGATTACGTATAAAGTATCATGGACCGTGACCGTGTCGTGAACGAATACGGTGTCGTGGGCGCATGCCGGCTTTGCGGGGACCGCCGTTGACGACGATGTGGCGCTCGATGAGACAGCTGCGGACTTCGCGTCTTTCTGGACCTTCTCCTTTTCCTCGATTTGCTTGGCGAGCTTTTCGCGCTTCAGCTTAAGTTTGTCGAGTTCTTCGCGGATGTACTTCTTGTTGTTGGCGAGGCGTTCGCGGGAATACTTGCCTTCGAGCGTTCCGATTTTCTTGTCCAGTTCACGCAGTTCGTCGTACTCTGGGCCTTCGCCGACAACGGTTGGCGAGGGGGAAAAGAAGTCCTTGAACTTTTGCCACATGGAACGGTCATCGGCATGCAACGCGGTTGCCGTGCAAAGGGCGAATGCGCCAATAAGGGGTACGGAAACGATTTTGCGGAAGTGCATGCGACAATGATAGAAAAATTTTTCGGCTCATTTTGGCCCCTTTCTCCGTTTTAAGGGTAGAGACGCCTTCAAAGGCTCCTTGAAAAAAAAATACCCGCTTGACATATACACGTGAAATAGGTATAATATAAAACTACTAGGAGTTTTTATGAAAAAACACATCAAGACACCGACAATCGGAGAGATTCTGAACGAAGAGTTTTTTACGCCTTTGGGACTGTCTGCCTACAAGGTCGCCCAGGCAATTAACGTTCCCGTTTCCAGGATACAGGACATTCTCCACGACCGCAGGCGAATTACCGTTGACACCTCCCTGAGACTCGCCAAGTTCCTTGGCGTATCCGACGACTATTTTATCTCCCTACAAGATGACATTGATATCCGAAATCTCAAGATAGAACTATCGGAAGAACTTGACGGAATAAAGCCTTTTGCGGTCGCCTGATTTTTTACTACATTAAGGATGGTGGAATAGGAGGAATATCTGCATGAAGCGCTTTTTACTGGGTTTTGCACTTGCTCTTTTGGCGGCATGTGGCGACGACGAGAGCAGTTTCGCCCCGCGAGACGATGAACCCACCTCGTCATCCTCGGCTCCGGTCGAGGATCTATCCAGCAGCAGCGTGCGCTCGTCATCCAGCGTCGCTTCGAGCAGCTCTGTGCGTTCGTCATCCTCGGTTCCGGTCGAGGATCTGTCGAGTAGCAGCTCGGTGAAATCAAGTAGCAGCATTGCTTCGAGTAGTTCAGCGAAATCCAGCAGCAGTTCTGCAA
>Ga0310695_10013808_pt1 | contig 11018 bp, 3 predicted proteins | sample RumenRJG_04DNA_FD_203882 | JGI IMG/M metagenome (GOLD analysis project Ga0310695, IMG submission 203882) | Bovine rumen microbial communities from Lethbridge, Alberta, Canada - RJG_04 (v2) (version 2) | ecosystem: Host-associated > Mammals > Digestive system > Stomach > Rumen | place: Canada... | reverse complement strand
AAGTTTTATCAAATTCATTAAAATATAAAGAAAATTTAAATTCTATTGAATTAGGTTCTAATCGATTAACTCATTATGGTACTTCATTTATATTTAATTCAATAAATAATAATAATAATTTATTATCTAATATTAGAAATTTAGATTTAAGTGATAATAAAATAGGAAAAAATGATATTTCTAATTTAATAAAATATATCGAAGATGAAAAATGTAATTTAGAAAATTTTAATATTTATGGAAATTTATTAGGAGATGATAATATAAAATTATTATGTCAAGCAATAGGAACTTTTGCAACTTATAGAATGCAATTAATAAATTTAGGTAAAAATAATATAAGTGATTCCTGTTGTGAAATATTAATAAATATGATTGGTGCTTGTACTGGATTAAGAATATTAAATTTATCTCATAATCATTTTTCAAATAAAGGAGGAACACAATTAATAAAAAAATTAAGAACTCATACTGAATTACGTGTACTTGATTTATCATGGAATAATATTGGTGATGGATTTACAAAACCAAATAAATTTGAAAAAATAGTAAATCAATTTTATAAAGCTAGTGATCGAGATAAAAAAGTTTTTAATAATTTTCATATTGATCAAGCATTAAGAACAGCAAGAATGGAATTTAGACGAAATCCATTTTTACCTCCACTTGATTCAAAAGGTCCTCCTAAGAAACCAGATAAAAAAGATGCTAAATTAACAGAAAAACCAAAATTTGAAGAACCAAAAAAAATAAATGAACCACTTGATAAACCATCTCCTTTCGCAAGTGAACTTGGAGCTTATTTTAAAGAAAAATCACTTACTTTAGTTCATTTAGATATTTCTCATAATAATATCTCATATGAAGATTGTGAATTTTTATCAAAGGAAGTTAAAGATAATCATATTATTTTAGGAATGCATGTTGATGGTAATGAAATGATAATTGATCCATTAGGATTTTTAAAAGCATTAAATAGTGAAAATACAGAAGAAACTTATTTTGCTAATTCACAATTAAGTTATAATATTAGTAATTCTTATCAAATGAGAAAAACAAATATTGATAATGTTAGAAAATTAAGAAGTTTAAATAATTGTTGGATTTGTGATTGTTTCAGAGAAGTAAAATTCATTTATGAACCTAAAGAACCTATTTTAGATCCTATGAATCATATTGTTAAAATTCATTTAGATTTTGAAGATTATCGTCCTTTTGATATGATTTGTCTAGGAAATAAATTTCAAATTGTTAGAATGTGTCCTCCTGGAGAAATTCATTATTTTTTCTCTTTAGATACTGTTCCTGTTGAAGAAGAAGGAAAAGATGGAGAAAATGTTATTATTCCTTTAAGTAAAGGAAATCAATTTAATATTACTTATGATAGTGAATATATGGAAGAAGTTAATAATATTAGAAGTAGATTATCTTTTGAAAGAAAAAAAGCTAAAGAAAAAAGAGAAAAGGAAATTGAAGAAATGGAAGAAAGAGGAGAAGAAGTTGATTTAAAATTATTAAATACTGAAGAAGAGAAAAAGGATGATGATAATATAATGTATGAAGAACCAAATAATAATTTAATTACTGTTAAAGTAAAAGCAATATCAAAAAAAATAGTAAAAGTTAATCTAAATGTTGTAGATGAAGATTATCATAAAAATATTAGATTTACAGAACCAAGACCATTAAGAATTATTAATAAATTTGTTAAACCTAGAACACCATGGACTTATCCAATATCAATTTGGGCTTATTATGATTATGAATATGAAGGTGAACCTGAAGAATATATTGATCAATGTTTCGATTTTGATTTTAAAAGATGTCAATTTTTCAAAGATTTTAAAGATGATGCTCAATATGAAGAATTAAGAGAAATGTTAAGAGTAAGATATAGAGATATAATTGATTGTTATAAATATTATGCTTCTTTAAGTGGTTTTACAGTATGGCAAATTACACAAAATGTTTTAACTGATTTTATTAGTAAATGTCCTGGAATGTGTGATAAAACTTATGATATAAATAATGTTTTTTTAACTCAAAAAGTCGTTTTAGCAAATCAATATGATTTAGAAGATAGAAAGAAAAAAAATAATAAAATGATAAATGAAAATAATATAGTAAGACATCAATTTATGAATTTATTAGTAAAAGCAGCAAAAGATAAATATGTAACATGTTTAAAAGTAACAACAGATGTTTTAGAAGCAACAAAAATGGCTTTTGAAAGGCATTATGATGTAGCAATAAAAGGATTTGAGTATCACAGTTGGAGAAAAGAAAGATATTATAATGAACCAGTAGATAATTTCCTAAAAGCACATTTACCTTTAATTGATGGTATTTACATGTCATGGGCAAAACAAAAAGGACCAAGAAAAAAAGATGTATGGATGACTTGTGATGAATTTAATACATTCGTTCAAAGTTTTGTTGATATTAATGAATATCCAGTAAGAGATATTCCATTAATTTTTAATTATAGTATAAAATTACAAATAAATGAAATTTACACTGATAAACATTTAAATATGTTCCTACCAGAATTTTTAGAAGGTTTATGTAGAGCTGTTGATAAAGCTAGTCCAATTCCACCAAATGATAATCCTGAAGAATGGACTAAAGAGAAAAGAGCAGCTCAACCTTTAATTAATAAATTAGAAAATATATTTCCTAAATTATTAAAGTTAATTACTCATCCTGATTTTAAAGCAATGAAAGAAAAATTTCCTATGCCTGAAAAAGATTTTGCTACTGGATTATATAATTATAATTATGATAATCCTTTTTATCAAGGTTATATTATTAAAGTTAATTTACAGGAAAGAGCTAATAAAAGAAGAAATTCAAGAAGGAGATCTACTATGAAAAGAAATACTAATAGAGCAAGTACTTTTATGCCAAAGGAAGAACTTGAGAAAATTAAAGCTATTAAAGAAGAAAATGAAGAGAAAAATAATGAAGTAAAAAATGAAGAAAAAAATGAAGAAAAAAATGAAGAAAATAATGAAGAGAAAAATGAAGAAAAGAATGAAGAAAAGAATGAAGAAAAGAATGAAGAAAAAAATGATGTGGAGGTTATTGATTTTAAGGATAAGGTTGAAAATGATGAGAAAAAAGCAGATGAGGTATAATTTCAGGTTTGAGATTTGAGTTTGTTAAAATGTTTTTTTATGATATATTAATTAAAGATCAAGTTTTTTAAATGATAAATTTTAAATTTTTATAATTAAATATTTTATTTGTTTAAAAAAAAATATTTTTATTCATTTTAAATTTTACTAAATTTGATTGAAAAAAAAAATTTATAAATTCAAATTTTTAAAGATATTTATTTTCTCAAAAATAAATTTCCTCAATTACTTTCAAAAATAAAATTTTAAAAAAAAAAAAAAATATTGTACTAAAATTCAAAAAAAAAAAAAAAACAATAAAAAAAAAATGGATAGATTTATACCACAAGACTCTAAAATTTATGAAGATTTCTTAAAAGACAACTGTGATGACTTAGAAGGAATAATTCAAAAAGAACCTCAAAAAAATAAATATGAAACAGTAGGTTATCATAAAATGAATCAATTTCCATATTTTTTAATAGGAAAAGTAGTATCAAAATTTGAAATTGATGGAATAAATAAATTTTTAAACGGAGTTGGAATTTTAATAGGACCAAATATAGTTTTAACAGTTGCTCATAATTTATGTCATTTAAATCATAATGGTAAAATTTTACATACTAAAAAAGTTCTTTTTTTTTCTTGTTCAAATGGAGATTTTAATTTATTTCCTGAAGTCAAATCTTTAAAAACTTTTGTCCCTGAAAATTATATTGATGCTTTAATTAAAGAAGATAAAGATAATGAATTATTAAATGATTGGGGTTTAATTTATTTAAATTATCCTATTGGGAATTCTATTGTTAAATTATTAGATATTGAAAATACAAATGAATTAAAAATTATTAATAATTATTTTTATCATTTTTTTATAAATAATCAAGAATTAAATTTAGAAAAAATTGTAAAAACAGTAAATTCTGAAAAAATTTCTATAATAGGATACACAGAATTTAAAGATAAATATAAAAATAATTCAGCATATAAATTTTTAAATAGTTTCATGAAAAAAAATAAAAATGAAAAAATGGAAAATTCATTTGATGATATAAACACAAATAAATCACCAAATAAAAACATATCAAATGAAGAAAATAAAAAAGAAGATTTTACAGAAGGTTTAATAACAACAAATCGTTTTTATCATGGAAGTAATAATTCAAATAATAAATTATCATTAAATGGAATAGATTACATAGTTTTAAATGAAAAAGATTTAAATAAAGAATTTGATTTAAATGATGCAGATAAACAAATAATGAGTGAAAGTAAAGGAAAATTAGTAATTGATGATAATGAAAAAAATTTTAATTTAAGATATAAAATTTCTACTTATAAAGGACAAAGTGGTTCTCCTATTTTTTTAAGATATAAAAGAATTTCTAATATTAAAAAAGGAGAATATGTTTATCAATTTATAGGTCTTCATTCAAGAAGAGGACCTTTAAAAAATTTTTATGAAAGTGAAAAAATGAGTCAATTAACTGAAAATTTATTTACTAATGATATTCAAGGAATTGAAATTTTAAATTTTCCTATTAAAAATAATAATATTAATAAAATTTCCTTTGATGATAATTTTGATGATTTTAAAAAAAAAAGTAATATTATTTTAAATGATAATAAAAAAAATTATAATGAAATAGTAATTTTAAATGGTTCATGTGATTATAATTGTGCAGTTTCAATTTTAAATTCAACAATACCAAAAATTGTATCTTTAATAGAAAATAATATAAAAGAAATAAAAAATTTAGAAAAATCAATTTCACAAAATATAATAAAAAGTGAATTTATCTATACAAAAATATTATTAAATGATGAAGTAAAATTAACAGGTTTATTTAAAAGTTACGTTCCTTTAAGTATTCTTTTTTCTTTTGGTTCAAAAATTTTTAAAGTACCAAAAGAATATATTTTATTAGAAGATATTGCAAATCCTTTTGGATTAAGTATTCAAAATTTTAATTATGATCAAAATAAAAAATTATGTGAAGCTTTAGAAGATCCTGATAATTCTTCTTCAATTTCTTTTGAATTAAATCTTAATATTAAAAAATATGGAGAATTTCTTGCTAATAATATTTTAGAAAAATATTTAGAAAATTATGATTTAGAAGAAAGTCAATTAAAAAAAGATTTTAAGAAACATATTAAAGGTTTGTTTCATATTATTTTTAGAGAAATTAATAAGTTTGAAAATATTCCTTTGACTTATGGGAAGTTGTTTAAAAAAATTAGGAAGATGATTTTAAATAAATTAGGTTTGATTGAACAAGCAAAATATTAAACTGAAAAAAAATATTAATAATTATATAAAAGATATTAATAGTTTTTTCTTTAAAATAATATAATTATATGTTTATTATAAAGAAAAATAAATATATTATATTTATAATTATTTTAAAATAATTTTTTTTATTGAAATTTCCAATTTTATTATTTTATATATTATAAATATTATAATTTCTTTTATAATTAATTTATTTTAATTATTTTTAATTTATTATAATGAAGAAAAAAGCAAAAACAAAAGGAAATATAAATCAATATAAAAAATATGGTAATTTAATAAAAGTAAATTATAAAAATAATAATTATCTTCAAGAAAGAAAATTTTCAATTGAACCAAAAAGAAATAAATTAAATTCAGATTTTAATATATGGTATAATAATCAAATAAAAATAAAAAATCATAATAAAACAAAAAATATAAGTTCAGGATTTTTACAGGGAAAAATATTAAATAATGATATAATAAAAAATGAAAAAATTGAAACAGAACCAAAATATTTAAATACAAATAATTATTTTTTTCAAAATAATAATTTAATTACTGAATATTATCCTCAACAAACTTTTATGACAAGACAACATTCAAGAAATTTAAAAGAAATTTTTATTAATAATACTGATAAATTAAAATCAAGACATTTAAATAAAGAAAAAAAGAAAATTGAAACTTTTAATCTTTTTCCGTATAATAAAGAAAATATATTAAATGTAAGAATGAGAGTACATAAATTTTTAACAGAACAATTTTTTAAAAATAATAATAAAAATGAAAAAGATAATAATGAAAAATTTGAAGAATTAACTAATAATACAAATATTTTAACTAATATTATTAATTCAACTCTTGCAAGTTCTGATAGAAAAAATGAAAATATAATTATTAAAAGTAAAATTAATAATATTGAAAATAATAAAAAAAAACAATATTTAACAAGTAAACAATCATTTGATGATATTAATAAAAGAAATAAAGATTTAGAAAATTTTCTTTCTTTTACAAATAATATAATAAATCAACCAAAATCAACTAAGAATTTATTTAAAAAAGAAAATAATATTCCAAAACCAAATAATCATTTTAATAATATTAAAAATAATTTAATTTTAAATAAAAATGATTTTCAACATTTTATGAAGAAACATAATAGTTTTCAAAAAATGAAAAATAATTCAAATAATAAAAATGATAATATGATTAAAATTGAAATTAATAATAATAATGATAATGAAGAAGAGATTAAGTTTATTAAAGAAAATATTAATGATACTTTAAAACAAAGTATAAATTCAAATCCAGATTTAAATAAAAAATTAAATAATCATTCAAAAGAATTTATATTGAAAAAAGTAAAAATGATAAAAAGACATATTAAAAAAAATTAAAAATAATTTTTTTTTCCATTAATTAAAATAAAACAAAATTTATATATTTCAAACTATAGTTATTATATAAAAAAATAATATTTTAGTATAAAATATAATAATATAAATTCTTTAATATAATAAATATTATGACATTAAAATATCAATTTAAAAATGAATGAAATTTCAAATTCAAGTTTCCAAAAAGAAAAACTACTTTCAAATTCATATGAAAAAACAATAGACGAACAAAATAATAATAATTCAAATAATGAAGAAAAAAAATATTTAAATTATTATAATGAATCATTTATAAATAAAATTTTTTTCCGTTGGACAACAAGAATAATAGATTTATCAAATGAAAAAAAATTAAAAATTTCAGATATAAATTCATTACATGACAATCAAAAAATAAAAAATCATATTAAACAATTAGAAGAAAAATGGAAAGAAAATTCTTCAAATAAAAATTCAAAATATCCTTTATTAAAAATAATTTTTAATATTCATAAGTATGAACTTATAAAATTATTTATAATAGACTTTTCACTTCAAACATTAAAAATAATAAGAATGTTTTTTTTTCGTCAAATTATTTTTTTATTTTCAAAAGGTGAATTTGAAGGAACAAAAATAAATAATTTCAAAAATAAATCTTTATTAGAATTTATTAAAAATTATCAATTCAGTATTTATCAATGTGGTTTTATTTTTATTTCAACTAAATTATTAGGAACTATTTTATTTCATAATTTCGAATTTAAAAATTTAATGATGCAAAGAAGAATAAAAAATGAAATGACTGGTTTATTATTTAATAAAATATTAAGAAGTAATTTATATAATTATGAAGGAAAAGATGAAGGAGAAAAAATAAATTTAATTGAAGTTGATTGTGAAAAATTAGGTTTTATTTTTACAGTTGGACCAAAAATTATTAATGCTCCTTATATTATTATTTTATCTTTATATTTTTTATTTCAATTATTTGGATTTAAATTTATTTATGCAATGATTATTTTAATTATTTTAATTAGTTTCATTTTATTTTTACAAATTTTATATTTGAGAAATATGAGAAAAATATTAATTAAAAAAGATGAAAGAATGAAACTTGTAACTTATGTTTTTCATATATTAAAAAATATAAAAATTAATGGTTGGGAAAATGAATGGGCAAAAAAAATAAAAAATAAAAGAGATGATGAATTATTATATATAAAAAAAAATTTATATATTGGTTTAATTAGATTATTAGTAAATTCAAATATTCCATTAATATTATTAATGGTATCTATAGGAACATATATTTACTCAAATAAAACATTAGAAATTGCAAATTTATTTACAGCATTTCAATTAATAAATCAAATGACAAATCCATTAATGGGAATTCCAATGTTTTTAAATGACTTTTTCACTAATTTAATATCAATAAAAAGACTTCAAGATTTTTTATATTCTGAAGAACATAATTATAACAAAAATGAAAATTCAAATGAAAAAGACATTTTAATAAAATATAACAAAGCAACATTTGGAATAAATATTTCATCAAATCAAATAGAAAAAGAAAAAAAATTAGAAATAGATAGAAAAAAAACAAATGATAGTAAAAATCAATCATTATCATATGAAATAAATAAAGGAATATTATTAAATGATATAACATTAACAATAAAAAAAGGAGAATTTATTGCAATTTTAGGAAATACAGGATCAGGAAAATCAAATTTAATAAATTCAATATTAAACAATTATAAATTAATTTCAAGTAATAATCCAATAATAATAAATGGTAATTTATCATATTGTCCTCAATTACCTTGGATAATGGAAGATACAATAAAAAATAATATTATTTTATATAATGAATTCAATGAAGAAAAATATAATAAAATTATTAATATTTGTCAATTAAAAAAAGATTTTGAAAATTTTAATAAAGGAGATTTAACTTATATTAATTTATCAGGAAATAATATAAGTGGTGGTCAAAAAGGAAGAATTTCACTTGCAAGATGTTTATATAAAAATGCTGATTTATATTTATTAGATGATCCTCTTGCGAATGTTGATACTGAAGTTAGTAATAATATTTTTAAAAATGCTTTTGTTGATTTTTTAAATGGAAAATGTAGAATTCTTGTTACTCATGATGTTAATAATTTACAATATGTTGATAAAATTATTTTAATGGATAAAGGTTATATTACATTTATTGGAAATTATTATGATTTTGTTATGAAATTTGGAGAAAATTATGTTGTTGATTATGATGATTATGAAGATGAGAATTTAGCTTTTAATAAAAAAAGAAGTAAAAGTAGTGTTGATAATAATGATAGTTTTAATAATAGTTATATTAATTATCAAGATAATAAATTTATTATTTCTGAAAGTGAGAAATCTAATATTGTTATTGAAAAAAATCCTTTATTATTATCTGATGATAAATATAAAAAAGGGAAATTTTCTTTTAGTAAATATAATTCATTTATTAATTTACAAGGAGGATATTTTATCTTTTTATTATTAATTATTTGTATGTTAGGAGCAAGATTTGCAAATTCATATCGTTCAATTTATATATCAAGTTGGTCAAAAAGTAGAAAAGAAATAGAAAAAAATGAAAAAGAAAAAAAAGAAATAAACATAAATTCTCAAATAAACAATTTTTACATATATGTAAAAATATCAACAATAGGAATTTTTCTTAATTTCTTAATAGAATTTATTCATTCATACATAACATTATATTCACAGAGAAATCTCCATGAATCAATAGTATATAAATTTTTAAGAGCTCCAATAAATTTATTTCATGATTTAGTTCCAATTGGTCAATTATTAAATAGATTAACAAAAGATATTGATTTAATACAAAGAATAATAAGAGGAATAACAAATTTTGCAAAAGCACTTTTTACAGTCACAGCATCAATTTTCGTATGTTATATTTATAATAAATTTACACTTTTTTTATCTCCTTTATTAATAATATCAACATTTTCTTTAACTAAATATTTTATAAATTGTGCTAGAAATTTACAAAGATTAGAAAGAATATCATATTCTCCTATAATTACAATTTTAAGTGAATCAATAAGAGGAGTTGAAGTAATTAGAACAGCAAAAATTGAAGAAAATTTCAGAGATAAATTATATAAGAAATTAGATGATAATTTCAGTGTTCATATTTTTTTAGAAGGAAGTAAAAAATGGTATGTTCAAAGATTAAGATATTCATCTCATTTTTTTTTTGGTTTAATTATAATTTTTATTTTATTTAGAAAAGAATTTTTTTCTCCTCAAGCAATTGGTTTAATATTACAAAATTCAGAAGAATTTTCAAATGAATTAGCAAATATATTAAATTTTTTTTCAAATATTGAAATATCAATGATTAGTATTGAAAGATGTGAAAGTGCCTTAAATACAATATCAGAAAAAATTCCTAATAAAAATGAAGAAATTATTATTAATGATAAATGGCCTTCAAAAGGTAAAATTGAATTTATTAATTTTTCTACTAAATATCGTCCTTTTACTCCTTTAATTTTAAAAAATATTAATTTAAAAATTAAACCAAGTGAAAAAATTGGAATTGTTGGAAGAACTGGAAGTGGGAAAAGTAGTTTAATTTTATCATTATGTAGAATTTTAGAATCTGTAAATGGAAAAATTTTAATTGATAATATTGATATTAGTAAAATTAATTTAGATTTTCTTAGACAAAATATTACTATTGTTTCTCAAGAACCTTTTATTTTAGAAGGAACTTTAAGAGAAAATATTGATCCTTTATTTAAATATAAAGATAATGAAATTTTGGAAATTTTAGATTCTTTTAATTTATTTAAAGATGTTATTAATAGTAAAAAAAGATTAAATTTTTTTATTAAAGAAAATGGGAATAATCTTTCTTTTGGAGAAAAACAATTAATTTGTTTTGCAAGAGCAGCTATGAAAAAAAGTAAAGTTGTTATTTTAGATGAAGCTACTTCTTCTTTGGATAGTAAAACTGAAAGTATTATACAAAAAAATTTGGGGATTTTATTTAAAGATTGTACTATTATTATGATTGCTCATCATATTCAAATGGTTAAAAGATGTAAAAAAATTATTGTTATTGATAATGGGGAAATTGTTGAAAATGATACTTATGATACATTAATTAATAATAAAAAAAGTAAGTTTTATACTTTATATTCTGAAAGTTTACCTTATATGAAATAA
>Ga0310695_10013807_pt1 | contig 11018 bp, 8 predicted proteins | sample RumenRJG_04DNA_FD_203882 | JGI IMG/M metagenome (GOLD analysis project Ga0310695, IMG submission 203882) | Bovine rumen microbial communities from Lethbridge, Alberta, Canada - RJG_04 (v2) (version 2) | ecosystem: Host-associated > Mammals > Digestive system > Stomach > Rumen | place: Canada... | reverse complement strand
TTTTCTTCTGTGGTTTTTTTCTCTTTTTCTGTGGTTTCTTTTTCTTTTTCTGATGAGTTTGATGAGTCTTTTTTATTTTCTATTGAAGAGTCTCTTTTATTTTCGTTTAAATTTAAGATTTTGTTTTCTATTTTAGGTGATTCTTTTTGTTCTATATTCATTTTTTTTTTATTTTTTTTTCTTTTTTATATGGATAACTTTCTTATTTGTGTTTTATATTATATTTTTTTAGATATATTTTTTTAGGTAATGGGATAATTAAATTTATTTTATTTTTTAATCTATATCTTTTTTTTTTTGAGGTTATTTTATGATTTAAAAAAGGAAATTATATTTTATTTTATTTTTTTTTTGTAAATAAAATTTTAATTTTCATTTATTTTTTTATTGAAACAGATGATGTAAAAAAACAACTATTATAAAAATAAAAATAATTTAAATAGAATAATTAAAATGAAAAATATATTATTTCAATTAAAAAATTAAATATTTTAATTTTTTTAAATAAAATCATCTAAATCAATATCTCTATCTTTAGGGGCAGAAATTAAACTTTCATATTCAGGTCCTAATTTATTTTCAGTATTTTCATCTCTAATTTTAATTTTAAAAAATGACAAATCTGAAAATTCTTTATTTAATCTATTTTTATCAAAATATTCTTCTTTAAACAAAATCCCATTTTCTTTCATATAATTAATCATAGGGATTTCAAGAAAAATTAAAAGACTAATCAAAATACATTTAAAATTTTCCATAAAAGTAAGTTGTTCAATTCTCAAAATATTATTACCAAAAGTAACAAAAAAAATTTGTGCTCCAATAATAATCCCTTGAATAAGAATAAATACATAATGATGAAAAAAATTCTTAATTTGATAAAAAACACTTTCCTCATATAATTTACTAACAATAGCATTAAAAACCAAAACATAAACAATAGTATTAAAAAGAATAGTATTAATTTTATTAATATTTGAAATTTCAATAATAATAAAATAAATAATCAATTGAATAATACTTTGAATACAAATTTTAATAAATAAATTATTAGATATTAATTTTTGATTAGATGCATATAATGAAGGTGATTTTTTTAATAAAATTTTCTCTTGTGGAATTCCACTTGAAAGTGCAATAGCTTGAAAAGTATCAATAATTAAATTTAAATACAAAATTTTATTATGATACAATTGTACATTAACAATAGGAGAAATAGTAAAAATAATCATAATAACAAAAGAAAAAATAAAACTTAATTGAAATTGTAAAAATTTTCTAACACAATCAAAAATATTTCTCCCATAAACAATAGTAGTAATAATAGAATTAAAATTATTATCTTGTAAAATAATATCACTTGATTCATTTGAAATATCATTTGAATTTTCTCCTAAAACAATAGCAACATGAGAAGCTTTCATAGGAATTGAGTCAGAGATTCCTTCTCCAGTTACTGCAATATATTGATTTTTTTCTCTTAATAATGATATCAAAACAAATTTATCTTTTCCTGATGCATTTGCAATTACATGACTTTCATTTATTGATTGAACAAATGAATCTAAATTTAATATATTAAATGTAAATGTGTTTTGTTCTTCGTTATAATTTATTACTATATGATTTTTTAAATCTTCTGAATTTATTATATTTTTTGAGGTTATTAGTTTTTTTTTTGGAAGGTTTTTATTTATTTCTGTGTCTAAATTTGTAGAATTGTAATTGTTTATGTTTGATAATTTTTTTTCTTCAGCTTCTGTGAAGTTTAAATCAAAGTTTCTTTTGTTTAGGTTTAAATATGATTCTGTAAATGTTTCTTGTTTGAATTTTTGGTCTTCTGATAGGAATTCTAATATGTTTTTTTTTGAATTTCTTCTATTTGAAGATAATATTATATCATCGTCTAAATCATTTTTTTCTAATAATCCTATTTTTTTTGCTATAAATTTCGAATTTTCTATTCCTAATGAAGTAACTAATTTAATATCAATTCCTGCATTTTTTATTTTACGAATAGAATTTTCAATATTATCTTTAATTTCATCTTTTAAACCTAATAAAGCAATAAAAATTAAATTATTCATAAATTTCTCTAAAATAGAATTGGCAACTAAATTATTATTTTTTTGAATAAAAGTATTATAATCATTAATAGGAATATCTCTATAACACAAAATAAGAGGATAAGTAAAATTACCATACATAGCACCAATTTTCATTTTAATTTTATCATAATAATCCTTATTAAAATCACCTAAAACTTGTCCTGGTTGAATATACATTGTAATACAATCTAAAAGAGTTTCTGGAGTACCTTTCAAATATAATCTTACATATTCCCATTTATCATCCATTTTAATTACTGCATATGATAATTTACTTTCTGATAAATATGGTGATGAACTTATAATTGGTCTTACTAAAGAATTTCTAAAATTACGATAATTAACATCTAAACTAAATAAATATCTTATTAAACAACATTCTATATTATTACCAAAGTATCTTACTTCATTATGTAATTGAGCTGAAAAAGCTATTGAATTTACTGAAATACTTTCTGTGAAAAAAGAAAACATTTCATTACTTACTAATTGTTTTAAATCTAATAAATTTTCTTTATCAACTTGAGAATCTTCTAAGAATATTGTTTCTATTTTCATTTTATTTTGTGTTAATATACCATAATAATCTGTAAATAAATTATCTAATCCTGCCATATATTCATATGCACTTGCATTTTTAACTATTGTTTTTTCTTTTAGTAATTGTAATATTGAAAATGTTAATGGAAGTGAAAAACTTAATTCAACTCCACTTGGAATTATTAAACAAAGTAAAATTAAGAAATAAAAAATACAATCTATTAAAATAAACATAAAATTTATTTCATTTGTATATATTGTATCATATGATTTATTTTTAAATAAACTATATGCATAAAATATTGTTATTATGAATGATATTATAAATCCACAATATGTTGTAATTTGATAAATATATTCTAATTTTTTTTGAATAGGTGTTGAATGAATTTCAGAATTATTTTTTTTTTCAAATGTTTCTATAGATTTATTTCCTTTATTTTCTAATAAAGTATAATTTTCATATAATAAAGATTCATTTAATGAATATTTATTATTATCATCAACATTTTCAATATTATTAATTTTTAAAGTATCCTTATGAGGAATTTTATTACTTCTCTTAATTAAATTTTCATAACATTCAACATTTAGAACTAAAAGATATCCATAACCTTTAATAATTTTAGTTCCATGTAGTAAAATAGGAAAACTATAAATATTTTCATCACTAATATAATTTAAATTTTTAAATTTTTTAAACCTTCCATTTTTAGTTTCAATACTCAAAGCACTAGTTCTAATAATAATCCCATCAACTACAGTAATATCTCCACTTGTAATAATAACAATATCACCAACTAAAAGTTCAGATCTACTAATAATTTTTTCTTCTTTATTTCTTAAAACTCTAACATCATTTTTTTTAATTTTATGTTTAAAATTATATAAAAGTCTTTCTATTAAATAAGTAGTAAAAGCTGTTGAAAAACCAATAATAAAAAATATTAAATACAAAGAAGCATAATCAAAAACTTCTGGATTAAGATAAATTTGATCTATTATCATTCTTAATGTTGCTAATATTACAATAAATAAAAAAACTTTTCTTGAGAAAAAATCACAAAAACATTTTATAAAACTTTTATATTCTTGACTATTTAAAGAAGGATCAAATGAACCAAAAATAGTTTTTCTTTGAATATATGATTTTGATTGATTTTTTGGATTATCACTATTGAAATAATCATCTGTTGTTAAACCATTATTTGGATTTACTTCTAATTTCTCACATAAAGTCTTTATTCCTCCTATTTGATCTATTATTTCATATGATTTTAATGATGCTATGTTGTCTGGAGATATTATTTCTGAAATTTCTTTTTTTGATATTTCAAATGGTTCTTTTTTGTCTAGTAATGCGTCTAATTGATCTGAGTTTTCATTCATTAATATTTATTATATTATTATTTATTAAATTATATAAAATTTTTTTTATATATTTTAGGTAAATTTATTTAAGTGAAAAAAATATATAATAAAATATGATTTTAATAAAGTATTACCATCATATTTTTTTTAAATCATGTTATATTCATATTTTTTATAAAATATTTTTGTAAATATTTATGTAAATAAGAAATAAAATATAGGTTTTATATTAGGAAAATATATGGATTAAATAATATCAACTTATTTATTTAAATATATATATTTAATATTATTTCTTTATTTAATTATTTAATTATTATTTTAACATTTTTTTTCAAAAATTGTAAGATATATAATATTTAATATATATTCAAAATATTTATTTCTTTATAATAAAAATAGTTTAATGTTAATTTTGGCATATATTATTAGTTTAATATAATAAATTATTAAATTATTTGAAAAAAATTAATTTAAATAATGTTCTTTATTTTATTTAATTAATTAATATTTAATATAGTAAAAAAAACAATCATAACAAAACAAATATGGAACAATTAGGAGACAAAAGCTTCGAACATTTAGCAATCCAAAAGATGATTCATATGGATTTTTCATATTTAATGTCATTAATCTCTTCTTATAAGACATTAAATATGATTCATCCAAATAATCCTTTATATCAATATATATGTTATTTCACTCCTTATAGACCAAAAATAAATGAAAAAGAAAAAAAAGTTCTTTTGCAATCAAATCAAAATTATGTTTCAATGACAAATGCAATTAAAAATTTAAAAAAAGTAAAAAATTCTGGTAAACCAATATATAAAGATCAAGTAATTCAATTTGATTTAAAATTAAGTAAAGAATTACAAAGATTTCAAAAATTTGAAATAAGTACTAGAAATGAAGGATATAATAAACAAGTAACTTTAATTCAAAAACACGTGCGTTCATTTTTAAAAAGAATTTCAGTAATTCGAATAATTGATTCAATTATCATTGAAAAATGTCTTCAAAATATAATTAAAATTCAAAGAGAATTTAAAAGATTTAAATGTAGAAGAGATTTTAAAGTAAATCATTTAATTAAAAAAATAATTAATTATAGAAAAGAACAATCTGATTTATTAAAAAGTATTTTATATACTTATGAAACAAAAATAAATGCAAGAAATAAAATATTAATTAAAGAATTTTTAATTCAAAGACAAGAAAGTGCATCTTTAATTCAAAGAGTTTATAAAAATAAGAAATTTAAAGAATATATTTTTAAATTGATTTATGAAGAGAAAAATAAATATACTCTTATTTATCCTTTTTATGCTAAAAAAGTTCAATTGAAAATTTTTTTAGATAAAAAAATGAAAGTTTTTAATACTTATGATTATGAATTATGTCCCATTAGAAAGGTATTTGTTTTAAATATTAATTCATCTGATTTTCCTCCTGGGAAATACTTTTGTCAGATATTTGTAGATAATTATTTAGCATCTGATGAAAGATATCCTCAAATTCAAAGTAAAGATGGTAAATTTTATAGTTTAATTGATTTTTATAATAATGGAACTAATGATAGTTTCAATAATTTAAATAATAGTATGAATTTAAATTCTTCATATAACAATAATGATATTAATGAACCTATTAATTCGAATTATGCTTTTAACAACTTTAATAATAATAATTTCAATAATAATAATAACTTTAATACAAATAATAATTTCAATAATAATAATAATATCAATAATAATAATAATTTCAATAATAATAATAATTTCAATAATAATAATAATTTCAATAATAATAATAATTTCAATAATAATAATATTTTTAATGATAATAATTTCATTAACACTAATAATAACTTTAATACTAGTTTTAATAACAGCAATAATAACTTTAATAATAGTAGTTTCATGAATGGAAATAATAACTTTAATAATAAGAATGGAATCAATAATAATAATATGATAAATAATTATCAAACTTTTAATAATTTCAATAATGGAAATAATAATAATAATAATTTCTTTAATAATATGAATTATGGTAGAATGAATCAATTTAATAATTATAATATGGGAAATAATGGATATAATTTTAATAATTATAGGAAATATTCCAATAATGATGATAGTTTCTTTTCTCTCCAAAAGAATTTAACAGGTCAAATGAATGAATTTAGAAAAGTTAAATAGGAAAAAAATGAAGATTTTCAATTAAGTAATTAAAAATATTTAAATTTTAAATTTAAAATATTTAAAAATTTAAAATATCTAAGAAAAAATTATTATTTATTTAACCATTCGAAAAAACTAAACTTATTAAATTTATTTTTATTTTTCCAAATAATAAATTAAATTCTCATATTTATAAATATTAAACTAATAATAATTATAAGTAAAGCAGTAGTATAATAAATAATAGTAATTGATATTTCTTCTCCAGTTAATGAAGGAATATTCTTTGGATTAGTCCCATTATTACCAAACATTTTTATATAAAAAAATAATAAATAAAAAAAATAAAAAAATAATATTAAACAATATAATATTAACTTTATCATTCAATAAAAACATAAAAAACAAATTTTTAATAAACAAAAAAAAAAAATCAGAAAAAAAAAAATCTATTTCCTTCTATGTATATAAATAGAAGCAATTCCCCATGACATAACTCTCCTAAACCCATCTTTTAATTCCCAATCTTTATTTAAATTCCCAACTCTCTTAGTAAACGAAATAATAATAGTACCACTTTGACATTCTTTATTAGCTTTTTTCCCAATTTTATCCATAATTTCATTACTAAAACAAGTAGAAGCAATTAACATAATAGAAGTATCAGTCCATTTTTGTTTTAAAAAATCCCCATTAATAAATTCAACTAAATTTGGTTCTTGTAAATCTGCAAATAAATCTTGATTTTCTTTTATAATAGAATCAATTTTACTTTCATAATCTTTTTTTATATTTTGACTTATTTGAATTAAATTTTCTAAATATTCAATTCCAATACAAGATTTAAAAGGTCTTAATAAAGAAAAACCTAAAACTCCTTTTCCAATTCCAGATCCTAAATCATAAAAATTTCCATCACGAATTGTACTTCCAAATTCATTTATTATATATTGATAAATATATGCAAGAGATCTAAATGTCTATAAATTATTTTTTTTAAAAATTAATTTTTTTTTATATAATTTTATTTTACTATTTCACCATATGCAAATGAAGTGTCATTTATTCTTTTATTGTCTCTTTCTTCTTTTGATTTTTCTTTTGCTAATTGTGTACTGTTGTTTGGGTAGAATGAATTAAATATTGATTCTAGTCTTTGATACATTTTTGAACTTTCTTCATCTATTGTTATTGGGTTGTCTTCTTCTGGGATTATTGGTTCAAAATATTTTTCTGGTTGCAAATTTGTGAAATCGGTTTGCATTTTTTAAAAATTAATTTTTATTTTTGGGTTTTAGTTATTATTTTATATTGGTTTATTTTTTATTTGTTTTTTATTTTTATTTAAATTTAATTTTATTTATATATTATTTATATTAATATTTTTATTATAATAAAAAATTATGTTTTATATTAATTAAGTTAAAGAACATTAATTAATAATGGCGTCATATCTATATTTTAATTCTGTTTTATTATTAAACTATAAAATAGTAATACTTTTAATAAAAAATTATAATTTTATAATATTTCTGAAATTAAATAAGCATAAAAACTTAAAAAAATTAAGATTTCTTATTCTAAATAAATTTAATCAAATTAAAATAATATATATATAACATGAAATCGGAGAATAATCAATTCCAAAATGAAAATTTTAATGATAAATATTATTTAACTAGAAAAGTAAGTTATATTAGTAGAAATGATTCAACAGATGAAACAAATTTTACAATTACAGAAATTAATGAAATTAAATTTGATTTTCAAATTCCAGAATTTTTTAATGACCAAACGAAAATTTATTATAACTTTCAAAAAATAAATCCACTTATTCCAGAATGGTATATGAATCTTAATAAGGAATTCGTAGATTTTTCAAATGAAAATTTTGATGATGAATTAATATTTAGTTAAACAAGTAAGAAGTGTGAATTTTTATGGTATACAAATTTACTTTAAGATAGTATTTAAATAAAGGTGTATAGTATATATTTTTAAAAATATAATATTAATATTTAAAGGGTATTTCGATTTGAAAAAAATTTTTTTTTCAATTTCTTTTTTTATTATATTATTGTATTATTATATAAGCAATATTATATTAAAATGGAAATTTGGAAATGAAAATATTTTTTCAATTATATTTAAAGGATATTTCTAGTTTTTTTGAATGAACAAAAATGTAAATATTTTAATTTAGTAATATCTATTCAAAGTAATACTTAATATATTGATTCTTGAATATATATTAAAACAATGACATTTTAAATTTTATAAATTTATAATATTTATTTAATATATAAAAATCTTATTTAAAATTATTAAAATCTATAAATAACAAAAAAAATTAATTCAAATAGTCAAAAAAAATAAGAAAAAAATATATAAATAAAACATATAAAAAAAAACAAAAAAGTTATTTTTTCTCTTCTTTCTCCTTATCTTCCTTTTCTTTAATCTTTTTAAAAACCTCAATATTATTTTTAACATTATCAGAAAGGAAAATCAACTCAGGAAAAATTTCAGTAAGTGAATTAAAAAAAGGTAAAACAATAAAATTCATAAAACCAATTTGACTTTGTGCCTTAGAAACAGTTAATCTATCACAATTCATCGAAACTTTTAAACCTAATTCTTTTTCTTTATCACCTTGTCTAAAAAATTCAGTAACAACTTTATCAGCCCAAAAAGAATAAATATTAAAAGGTTTAGTAGGATTACTAATATCACAAGCATGAATTAAAATTTCTAAAAAATCTTGTTGAACTTCAAAAATTTTTTCATTAACATTTTCTAATATTTTATCTCTATTTTCACCTTTTGAAATATTAAAATTTGTTATATTATCTTTTACAAAATTAAATTGTTTATTATGAAAAATCATATCTGTGGCAAGAACACATCCAATCATTCTTTTTCTTATTAAACGATAATTTTCATTATTTAATTCTGAAAAAATATTATATTTCTCATTTGACATAATTAATTTAAAAGTTTGACTAATATGATATGCTTCTAAAACATCAGTATCATTTGATCTAATTGAAATTGGAGAATTTATATTTATTAAAAATTGATTTGTATAACCTGGATGTTTATAATCATGAACAATACAAGAAATATATAAAGATGCAATATCTAAAGGATTTAATTTTAAAAATTTTACTAAATTTGCTTTTTTAGTATATAACATTGAAGTTTGTGTAACATCAGCAGCATGTAAATCAGTATGATATGGATTTTCTCTATTATAACCTTTTGTTATTGCTTGTAAAAAATTTTCAAATTTATTATAATTAAAATAGGAATATAAATTATTTGAATTAAATATATAACATGATATTACACTTAAAGTATTTTCAGCACCTACTTCTTCTTCTAATTTAAATATATTAAATTCTTGAGTTTCGATTTTATTTATTGATTCTTCTGAAAATAAAATGTATTTTTCTGGTTCTGTTGGGATTAAATTTATATTTTGAGATTTATTTTGAGAAAATTTTTTCAGAGTTGATAAGGAAATTGGTTTATTTTGAAGTTTTTCTAAATTGTATTCTGCTATTGTGTCTGGTTTTAATTTTATGTTTGTGTAATCTGATAAGAAATTATATAATGTTTGATATTCTTCGTTTTCGTTTTTTAATTCTGTATAATTTTTTAAGATATTGTTTTTATTTTGATTTTGTGTTTCTATTGTTTCTTTTTCTAACCAGTTTATTATTGTTAATAAGTAGTTTTCTTCTAAGAAATTTAGTTTTTTACGAATTATGTTGAAAAATAATTTTTTTAATTTATCTTTTTTTATTAATGCATTTGGATGAATGTTAAATGCTCTTGAACTTGGGTCTGATAAATCTTGTTGAAATTTTATCAAATCATTTTCATTGAATATTTCTATAAAAATAAAATTAAATTTTTACCTGTTAATTTTATTTCTTTCATTATTTTATTTATATATGAAAAAATTCAAAATAAAATATTAATAAAATAATATTCAATTTAATTTAAAAATAAATATATAATTAAAATAAAAATAAAAACAATTTCAAAAATAAAACAAAAAGACATTATTTACATTTACATTGATATTTATCAATTATAAAACCAAAAGAACTCATATTACAACTTCTCTTTGTGTAATCCAAATTATTAAGTAAAGACTCTCCTTTTTTAGAATAAATACTATAGTCATAATTAAACAAATTTCCTTTAGTATCAATATCCTCAAAATTTCCAATAGCAAAATGAACTAAAGTATTATAAATATCATAAGGTGTAAAAAAAGTTTGTGCATTATGAATTAAATTATCATAAATCCCAGAATCATAAATTTCTTTTTTATTAGTCATCATTATAAAAAAAGTCCCTAAAAAACCTTCAACAACTCTATCCTCAAGTGCCATCATTTTAATAAAAGTACCAAAATTATTCCCATGATCACTAACAAAAACAATAGCAGTATCATCAAAATTTCCATTATTAATAAATTTTAATAAAAAATTATATAAATCATTATCTAAATGCATAACTAAATTCATAGTAAATTCATGAGCTTCAATTAACATTAACCTAAAAAACTTTTTATTATCCTTATAAGCATTCCAAAACAATTCAGCATATTCCATAGCATATAAATAACCTTCCTTACCATACAAACATCTTTTCAAAATACTATTTATTCCGTGTATAACTGAATATGAAGGTTCACCATAATTTGAATCACAAAATAAAGCATTATTTTCATGATCATATCCTATATAATTATTAAGTCCTCTTCTATAATCTCCTGGATCATATGTTTCTCTTGAAC
>Ga0310695_10013806_pt1 | contig 11018 bp, 6 predicted proteins | sample RumenRJG_04DNA_FD_203882 | JGI IMG/M metagenome (GOLD analysis project Ga0310695, IMG submission 203882) | Bovine rumen microbial communities from Lethbridge, Alberta, Canada - RJG_04 (v2) (version 2) | ecosystem: Host-associated > Mammals > Digestive system > Stomach > Rumen | place: Canada... | reverse complement strand
CAGCTGGTTGGGCTTCAAACCTGAGTGAATCAGAGCGGTCAGAGCGGTAACGTCAGCGGGGTTGAAGATAACAACCACGTGCTTCACGTCGGGGCAGTACTTCTTGATGTTCTCACCGAAGTCGGCAGCAATCTGACAGTTGCCCTTCAGCAGGTCCTCACGGGTCATACCCTCCTTACGGGGAGCACCACCTGAAGAGATGATGTACTTTGCACCTGTGAAAGCCTCCTTGGGATCAACAGTGTAAGAGATGTTTGCGCCAGGGAATGCGCAGTGGCACATTTCGTCATACACACCATGAACACCGGGCTCATAGATATCATACAAGCAGATGTTAGGAGTAAGACCCAGCATCAGCACACTCTGTACCATGTTAGAACCGATCATACCACCGGCACCAACAATAACCAATTTCTCGTCAGTTAAAAAAGCCATATTATATAAGTATTTTGTTTAAGATTTTATTTTGTGCCGCAAAGTTACGCAAAAGATTTGAGATATATGCTTGGAGGTTTGAGTTTTTTTGTTTTCATAAGAGATTTTTTTTCACTTCTTAATCGTCAATTATAATTTATTTAGTATCTTTGCCAACTGGAAATTGCAAATTCTACAACTAAAATGAAACGAATCTATTTTTTCCTGACTGTAACGCTGCTTTTTTCTGCCTGCAAGAACAACCAGAACGCATCAGAAAAGGCTGTAGAAGAAGAGGTGCTCAACATACCTGAATGTGTGGTCACCACCCCACCCGATTCACTGGGTCTGGATCCCTTCTACAAGAAATATGTGGATGTCAACGGACTGGCGCTCATCTCATCCTGGCGCGTGCCTGATTCCGCCTTTGTGGCTGCCCACAGAACGCTGTACGCCATGACGTCGATGTTGCCTGAAGCGGTACTCGACTCGATGGTGGCCCGTGGTACCCGTGTGGCCATCATGGCACGCTATGAAGGCACCACCGACATCCCTGAGCATCATTATCTGGTGAACGATACGGCGCTGAACTGGGACTTGCGTGCCCGTGGACTGGGAGGCGACCTGGAGTTGCCACTCACTTCGTGTGCAGAGGAAAACATCCTGGCCTACCAGATAGACAAATATCATGCGGAAGACATCCTGATTCATGAGTTTGCCCATAGCATCCATCTCATTGGCCTGATGCTGGCCGTGCCCGATTTCGACGGCCGACTGAAACAGTGTTATGAAAACGCGAAGGCAAAGGGAATCCTTGCAGGCACCTATCGTGAGACGGATAAAGAGGAATATTTTGCCGAGGCCGTGCAGGACTGGTTCAACGTGAATGCAGAGATGCCCCATACCGACGGCAAGCACAACTGGTGTAACACACGCGAGGAACTACAGGTCTTTGACCCTGACCTGTATAACCTGTTGGCCGAATATTTCCCACAAACCAACATGCAGATTAGCAAACACAAGAAAGTAAACGAATATGGCAATCAATAAGGACACCTATATCAAGCGTCGCGCCCGTCTGAAGAAGGACGTAGGAAGCGGACTGCTTTTGTTTCTTGGTAATGACGAGGTAGGCATGAACTATGCCGACAACACCTATCGTTTCCGTCAGGATTCTACATTCCTCTATTTCTTCGGTCTCGACTACCCTGCGCTGGCAGCTGTCATTGATATCGATGCCGACAAGGAGATTGTGTTTGGCAACGAGTTGACCATCGACGATATTGTCTGGACGGGCATCCAACCATCACTTCGTGATAAATGTGAACCGGCTGGCATCAGCGAGGTATTACCCATGAAGGAACTCAAGAACTATATCGACAAGGCGCATGCCAAGAGTCAGCCCATTCATTTCCTGCCTCCTTATCGCGGTGATCACAAAGTATGGCTGTGGGAACTGCTCGGCATAGAGGCAGCGGCACAAGCCGACAAAGCCAGCGTGCCCTTCATTAAAGCCATTGTCAGTCAGCGCAACTATAAAGATGACGAGGAGATTCAGCTGATTGAGGAATCGGTTGACCTGAGCACAGAGATGCACCTTGCCGCCTATCGTACCGTGCGCCCGGGCATCCACGAGAGCGAGGTGGCTGCAGCTGTAGAAGAGGTAGCCTGTCGTCATGGAAATGCACTGGCCTTCCCCACCATAGCAACAGTACAGGGACAGGTACTGCATAATCATGGTTTCATACACCAGTTGAACGAGGGCGACATATTCCTGCTTGATGCCGGTGCAGAGACAAAGAGTCATTATGCCGGCGACCTGTCATCATCCATGCCTGTGGGCGAGAAATTCACGGACCGTCAGGCTGAGGTTTACAACATCCACCTGCGCAGTTTCTATGCCGCAGTAGACAAACTGGAACTGGGTGTGCCCTTCCGCGAGGCTCATATCGCTGCCGCCACGGAGATAGCACGAGGCATGAAGGAACTGGGACTGATGAAGGGCGACCCTGCAGAAGCAGCCGAATGTGGCGCTTATGCCCTGTTCTTCCCATGCGGACTGGGTCACATGGTAGGACTGGACGTCCACAACATGGAGAATCTGGGAGAGCAATATGTTGGTTATGCCGAGGGACAGGTAAAGAGCAAGCAGTTTGGTTTCAAGTCGTTACGACTGGCCCGTCCACTGGAAAAGGGATTTGTATTCACCGTTGAACCAGGCATCTATTTCATTCCCGAACTGATGGACAGATGGGAGGCTGAAGGTCAGTTCCGCGACTTCATCTGCTACGACAAGCTGAAGCCCTGGCGCAACTTCACCGGTCTGCGCAACGAATTGAACTATGCCATGACCGAAAAGGGTGCCCGCCTGTTGGGAACCATCAAGAAGCCGATGACGATTGAAGAAGTATACAAAGCAAAAAACAACTGATATGAACTATACAATAAAATACCCTAAGAACCTGGGTGGCATGAATGAGCGCATACGTCATTTGCGCCAACAGAATTTCGACACGCCCACCACACTGAGCATCGAACGTGCCCTGATAGAGACTGCTTTCTATAAGGAGAACTACGGCACCATGCCTATTGCCATCCTCCGGGCCCGGAATTTCTACGAGATATGCAAGAAGAAGACTATCTATATCGGCGATGAGGAACTGATTGTAGGTGAGCGCGGTCCGCTGCCTAAAGCCGTGCCTACCTTCCCTGAGTTGACCTGCCACTCGGTGGAAGACTTGCACACGCTGAACGAGCGTGAACTGCAACGCTATACCATCAGTCAGGAGGATATCGACACCTACGAGCGTGAGGTCATTCCCTACTGGCAAGGAAAGACCCAGCGTGAGCGCATCTTCAACCATGTGTCGAAGGAATGGGAAGAGGCCTATCATGCAGGTGTCTTCACGGAGTTCATGGAACAACGCGCTGCCGGTCATACGGCGATGGATGGCAAGATGTACCACGAGGGACTGCTCGACGTGAAGGCACGTATCGAGAAACGCATCAGCGAACTGGATTATATCTACGACCCTGAGGCCACCGATAAGCAGCAGGAACTGGAAGCAATGGCCATCTCATGTGATGCAGCCATTCTCTTTGCAGAGCGTCATGCCGCGTTAGCCGAGGAAAAGGCAGCAAAGGAACAGAACCCGCAACGCAAGAAGGAGTTAGAGAAAATTGCCGACGTATGTCGCTGGGTACCAGCCCATGCGCCTCGCGACCTTTGGGAAGCCATCCAGATGTATTGGTTCGTACACCTGGGCACCGTCACCGAACTCAACGGCTGGGACTCGATGAACCCGGGACATATAGACCAGCATCTGTGGCCGTTCTACCAAAAGGGTATTGAGGATGGTACGCTGACACGCGACAAAGCCAAGGAACTGTTATCATGCCTGTGGATTAAGTTCAACAACCAGCCGGCACCTCCAAAGGTAGGAGTCACGGCATTAGAGTCGGGTACGTATAATGACTTCACCAATATTAATATAGGTGGTGTAGACAGAAACGGAGAGAATGCCACCAACGACCTTTCGTACATGATACTGGAGATCCAGGAGGAACTGCATGAACTGCAACCTGGTCTCAGCATCCATATCGCACAGAATACACCTGATGAATTCCTGCTCGAAGGTATCAAGGTGATTCGTCAGGGACACGGTTACCCCTCCATATTCAACCCCGACACATATGTACAGGAGATGGTACGTGCCGGCAAGACAATCGAGGATGCCCGAGAAGGCGGTTGCTCCGGATGTATCGAGGTGGGCGCTTTTGGCAAGGAGGCCTATCTGCTGACGGGCTATCTGAACACGCCGAAGATTCTGGAGATAACACTCAACAACGGTATCGACCCGCAAACAGGAAAGAAACTGGGACTGGAGACTGGCGACCCACGCTCGTTCAAGACCTTTGAGGAACTCTATGAGGCATGGCACAAGCAGATGGTATACTTCGTGAACCTGAAGTTGAGCGTCAACAACTATATCGAACGCATGTTCTCACTCTATGCACCTGCCACCTTCCTCAGTCTGTATATTGACGACTGTATAGAAAAGGGTAAGGACTACTATAGCGGTGGTGCGCGTTACAACACAACGTACATCCAATGCACGGGTCTGGGTACGATTACCGACTGTTTCACAACTCTGAAGAAACATGTCTTCGAGGACAAGCGCTACACGATGGAAGAGATGCTGGATGCCTGTGCTTCCAATTGGGAGAATGGGGAAAAAATGCGTCAATACATCCGCAACCACACACCATTCTTCGGCAATGACGATGCGTATGCCGACACGATAGCCGTACGTGTGTATGATGATTTGGTAAAAGCCATAGAAGGTCGTCCCAATACCCGTGGTGGAAAGACGCAGCTGAATATGCTTTCAACTACCTGTCATAATTATTTCGGTAGTGTCTGCGGCGCCACGCCCAATGGTCGTTTCGCCCATTTCGCCATCAGCGACGGTACTTCGCCCGCTCATGGTTCTGACAGTCATGGTCCTACTGCTGTGATTAAGTCACTTGGTAAACTTGACCAGACAAAGAGTGGCGGCACCCTGCTGAACGTACGTTTCGTGCCTCAGCTATTGAAACGCGACGAGGACCAACGCAAACTCGCCTCACTCATTCGTACATACTTTAAGTTTGGTGGTCACCATATCCAGTTCAACATCGTTGACACAGCCACTCTTCATGATGCCCAGAAGCACCCAGAGGAATATCGCGACCTACTGGTACGCGTGGCAGGCTATAGCGACTATTTCAATGATATGACAGAGCAGTTGCAGAACGAGATTATTGCACGAACGGAAAACGATGACCTCTAATCTGATTTTTGACATCAAGCGCTATGCCATCAATGATGGTCCTGGCATTCGGACAACAATCTTCCTCAAGGGCTGTCCACTACGCTGTGTGTGGTGCCATAACCCTGAGTCGTGGTCAGCAGAACCACAGGAGCTCTTCAAACAATCTAAGTGTATCCGCTGTGGCACCTGCCTGGAACCAGGATTCAAGGTGGATGACTGTCCTACAATGGCCCGTGAGATTTGCGGACGGGCCTACACAATGGAGGAGCTGATGACCGAGATTGAGAAAGAGCGTGACATCATGGAGGATAGCGGTGGCGGGGTCACCCTCTGTGGCGGTGAACCCCTGATGCATGCCGAATATTCGCTTGAGATTCTCAAGGAACTGGGGCGACGCGGTTTTCACCGTACTGTTGACACCTCGCTTTATGCGCCACAAGAGGTCGTAGAAGCCATCGCCAACGAATGTGAGTTATTCCTCGTAGACTTGAAACTGATGGATAGCGACAAACATCGGCTCTATACCGGGGTGGATAATAAACTGATTCTGCAGAACATCCGTTACCTGGCAGAGCGACAGGCCCAATTCTCTATCCGCATACCTCTGATAGAGGGTATTAATGCGGATGAGGAAAACATCGGGGCAACAGCGCAATTCCTCTCATCCATTCCCCATCCCATCCACCTCTTGCCTTATCATGATGTAGGAAAAGACAAGCATCGCAGGATGGGAAGCATTTTTAATCCGAAAGGATATCCCATGGCAGCTCCTTCTGAAGAAACCTTAGAACGCTGTAAGCAGCAATTGGAGGCACAAGGGCTGCAGGTCATCATCGGAGGCTGAGGCCCCGGATTTTCCGAGGTAACGAGATAACGTAATAACGAAATAACGATAACAAAACAATGACAATATCACAACGACTAGCAGCCCTTCGCGAAATCATGAGTCGTGAACATCTGGCTGCATTCATTTTTCCCAGTACCGATCCACACCAAGGCGAGTATATCCCTGATCACTGGAAAGGTCGTGAATTTATCAGTGGATTCAACGGTTCGGCAGGTACCGCAGTAGTCACCATGAAGAGTGCCGCCCTTTGGACTGACTCCCGCTATTTCATTGCAGCAGAGGAACAACTGAAAGGCTCAGAGTTTCAACTGATGAAGTTGAAGATTGAAGGGACACCGACTATTGCCGAATGGCTGGGCAAAGAATGTGAAGCAGGCGCAGAAGTAGGACTAGACGGCACGTGTTCTTCTGCCAATGCCGTAAAGGAACTGATTGCCGAGTTGCGTCATCAGGGAGGCATCACCCTTCGTACGAATCTGGATCCACTGAAACAGATATGGACAGACCGTCCTGTTATTCCTCAGAATCCCGTGGAGATATTCCCCATGGAATATGCAGGAGAGACCACGCACGACAAACTCGCCCGTATCCGAAGAGCCTTGCGCCAGCAACATGCTGACGGCATGCTGATGTCGGCCCTCGATGATATTGCCTGGACGCTCAACCTGCGTGGTACGGATGTTCATTGCAACCCCGTCTTTGTGAGTTACCTGCTCATCTCATCAACCACCACGACGCTCTATATCAATAAGAAGAAGTTGACTGCCGAGGTTTCAGCCTATTTGAAAGATGAGGGAATAGCTATTGACGACTACGAGAATGTGGGCAAAGGACTGAAAACATACTTTGAGTACAATATTCTGCTCGACCCCGATGAGGTGAATCACACGCTATACAAAATGGTAAGTCGGGAAATCATTGAAGCCGAGTCACCCGTAAAGCGGATGAAGACAGTGAAGAATGAGACGGAAATCGCAGGATTCCGTCGAGCGATGCTGAAGGATGGTATTGCTCTGGTAAAATTCCTGAAATGGCTTAAACCTGCGGTTGAGGCTGGTGGACAGACTGAGATAAGTATCGACCAAAAGTTGACTGCCCTCAGAGCCGAACAGCCACTGTATCGTGACATTTCCTTCGATACCATAGCCGGATATCAAGCCCATGGTGCCATTGTTCATTACGAGGCCACACCAGAGACTGATATCCCATTGAAACCGGAAGGACTGCTCCTGCTCGATAGTGGGGCACAATATCTGGACGGCACAACAGACATTACCCGTACCATCACCCTTGGCCCTGTGACTGATGAGCAGAAGAAGATATATACGCTGGTGCTTAAAGGACATATCCAGATAGAGTTATGTAAATTTCCCAGTGGCAGCAGTGGTACGCAGATAGATATCCTGGCCCGCAAGGATATGTGGCGCGAGGGATTGAACTACCTGCATGGCACAGGCCATGGTGTGGGCACTTATCTGAATGTACACGAAGGCCCTCATCAGTTCCGCATGGAATGGAAGCCTGCTCCACTTGTTGCGGGCATGACCATTACCGACGAGCCCGGCATCTACCTGCCTGGAAAGTTTGGCGCACGTACGGAGAATACACTTCTCATCGTGCCTTACATGGAAACTGAGTTCGGAAAATTCTTACAATTCGAGTCACTTACACTCTGTCCTATTGACAAGGCTCCTATCAACATTGAGATGCTGACATCAGAAGAAATACAATGGCTGAACGACTATCACCAGATGGTTTTCGACCGTTTATCTCCTCATTTATCGGCCGAAGAAGTTGCATGGCTGAAAGAGGCTACGGAACCACTCAAAAAATAACGGAAAACTACGCAACGCTTTGCGTTTAGAATTTATTCTATACGTATTGGTTATCAATGCAAAAACCATATCTTTGCATTGTCAAAACCAACGCAAAAGACAACATAGCTTAGTTATTTTAAGTAAGAAGCCATCAGCCATTGAGGCAGGTGGCTTCTATTTTGGGGCATTACGCAATGCGTTGCGCAACATTTAATCAGTTTGTTGCGTATCAATTCTTCTGAAAAACTATAACTTTGTACGGCAATATGAACTAACATGAAACGTATTTCACAGCGAGACATCGCACGGCAACTGGGCATCAACGTCTCTACCGTTTCCCGAGCTCTCAGAGGACTCGATGGCGTCAGTCCGGAACTAAAAAAAAAGATTGAACAAATGGCAGAGGAAGGTGGCTACCGCCCAAATCCTTTTGCCGCGAGTCTCCGTTATGACACAACACATACAATAGGCATTGTTGTACCCGACATATCGTTCAATCACTATGCACAGATAGTGAAACGTATTGAAGCAGAGGCACGCAAATATGGATATATGAGCATCATTACCGATACAGAAGACTCTTACGAGAACGAATTAAACTGTATAGAGTTGCTGACCGATATGCATGTTGAAGGTATCATTATCTGTGCGTCGCAGGATACAACAGATTTCTCACATTTGCAACGACTGCGCCAGTCGAATATCCCTGTCGTACTTTTCGACCGTGTGGCAGATATAGACATTTCATCTGTCATGATTAACGATGTAACGTCTGCCTGCTACGCAACAAATTGCTTAATAGAAAGCGGCGCAAGAAACATTGCCTTCTTAGGTGGATTAAACCAGGTAAAACAGACTGCCGACCGTAAACACGGTTACCTAAAAGCACTACGTGAGCACAATATCCCCATACGTCCAGAACTGGTAAAGTGTCATCATATCAGTTTCAACTCAGGTCTTACAGACACCATGGAATTATTGAGTCTGCCAGAGCCACCTGATGCAATACTGGCCTCACACGGATTACTGGCTATCTCAGCACTACAAGCCATCACCAGTCGTGGCCTGAAGATTCCAAAAGAAATTGCCCTTATCGGCTATTTAACCGACTGGGTGTCAGAGATGTCACACCCACGTATTTCTTTCGTTAAGCAAAACCTCCGGGAGATAGGCAATAAAGCATTTCGCCTACTCCTTGACCAGATTAATGGCGACGACAGTGTGCAACATGTTGTTGTCACAGCCCGCCTAGAATTAAGAGACAGCACAAAACCAAACAACAAACAATGAGATATTTTTTACTCATACTGACACTGTGGGCTTTTACCGCCCTTGAAACTTTTTCACAATCGCCAGAAGACAGAGGTCTGACTATCAGTGGTACTATTCAGGATGCCGAATTAAAAGAACCTATGATGCAAGCCACCGTGCAGCTTTTCCGCCAACGAGACTCTACCTTTGTTGGCGGCACCGTATCCGACATTCGAGGTCATTTCTCTATCCAGGCGCCGACAAACGGTATCTATAGACTGAAGATTTCATCGATAGGCTACCAGCCCATACAACGCGAGGTGACACTACGACGTAATCAAAGCATCGAGTTAGGCGACCTCCTTTTATCCTCAGATGCCGTATTACTGAAAGAGGCCGTTGTCACAGGTCGTGCAGCACAGGTCGTGGTAAGGAAAGACACACTGGTCTATAACCCCGATGCCTACCGAACGCCGGAAGGTTCCCCCATTGAGGAGCTCATTAAGCGCATGCCCGGTGCAGAGGTTGACGAAGACGGAAACATCACCGTCAACGGCAAAAAGATTGAGAAAATCCTGGTCGATGGCAAGGAGTTTATGCTCGGCGATGTAGAGACGGCACTGAAGAACCTGCCAGTCTCAATTATCCAGAGTGTGAAGTTCTATGATCAGCAAAGCGACCAGGCACGCATCACTGGTATTGAGGATGGCAATAAAGAGACCGTGCTCGACTTCACTATCAAGAAAGGCATGAACCGTGGTTATATGACCAACCTCGACCTGGCAGGCGGAACGCACCATCGCTATGCCTCACGCGGTATGGGAAGCAGTTTTACGGATAATACCCGAATCATGGTGATGGGCAATTTCAACAACAAGGAAGAGAATGCCGGATGGTGGAACCGTCGCGGACTGAATGCCCGTAAGACACTAGGTGCCAACTTCAATTATGACGACGGAGAGAAGCTGAAGATGGATGGCTCCGTACGCTGGAACCATCGTGACGGCGATAATATGAACGAGAATGCCAGTGAGAATTTCTATAGCGACTCCTATCGTACATTCAGCAACAGCTACTCGAAGCAATTGTCACGTAGCGACAACTGGAACGGAAATTTCCGCGTGGAGTGGAAGCCCGACTCGCTGACCAACCTGCTGCTGCGCGCCAACGGCAGCATGGGAACCAGTGATGGTACTTCAACCTCATCCAATGCCACTTTCAGCGACGATCCTTACCTATATGCTAACGATCCATTAGATGATATCCATGACCCTACATCCCCACTCTATCCTTATCTTGTGAACCATAATCATGGTGCCAGCCTCAGCTATGGGGAGAACAAGAATGCCTGGGCAATGTTACAGTTTTACAGACGTCTGAACCCACGCGGCCGTAATATCACATTACGCGTAGAAGGCTCTATAGGCGATAACGAGAATCGCAACGCATCCAATAATGAGGTTTTCCTGCATCGTGTCAAGAATCAAGCCGGACAGGACTCGACATATTTCACAGCCCGCTATAACACCACACCCAGCGACAACAAGGGTTACGTGCTCAGCGCCCTCTATAGTGAGCCACTCTGGGAGGGCGCTCATCTGCAGGCCAACTATGAACTGCGCTATAGTCAGAATAAGAGCGATCGTCAAACATACGATTTCTCACGCCTTACCCAGAATCCCTTCACTGGTATCGTGCCGGAGTATCGCGACTGGAATCCATGGATTGGCAGTTTTGACCAAGAGATGATGGATGCTCAGCTCGACAAGAACCTCAGTCGCTACTCTGAATACAAGAACTACACGCACAATATCCGCCTGACCCTGCGTCACTGGCAGAAGGAGTACGACTACAACATCGGTTTCCTGATACAGC
>Ga0310695_10013805_pt1 | contig 11019 bp, 9 predicted proteins | sample RumenRJG_04DNA_FD_203882 | JGI IMG/M metagenome (GOLD analysis project Ga0310695, IMG submission 203882) | Bovine rumen microbial communities from Lethbridge, Alberta, Canada - RJG_04 (v2) (version 2) | ecosystem: Host-associated > Mammals > Digestive system > Stomach > Rumen | place: Canada... | reverse complement strand
CGCAAGCGTGCTTGACGATTTAGAGCTGTTCTGCTGACAGCAAATCTTATGAAATATGATGTCAACTCTGTTTTAAATTGAAATATGACAGCGTTTTTGACAGCACATCAATTGTTGATGATTCAAGGTGCTTTGGCGGTTGCAATACCCTAATGCACTATCTTATCGAGCAGACCGTCTGTACCCCCACACAGGGCGGACGGTAGGCTCGTCAGGGGATTTGTTCCCCTGAAACCCTATTGTGAGAAGGAAGGTATAAAGATGACAGATACAAAAAAGCCAAACCGCAAACGCAAAATAGCGAAAAGGATTTGGTTGAACGAAACGGAAGAACGTGAGCTGAAAAGAAAAGCGAAAAAGGCAGGCGTTTCTCAATCGGGACTTGTCCGATCACTCATACGGGGATATGAGCCGAAGGAAAAGCCCGACAAGGAATTTTTTGAAGCGCTCCGCAAACTTTCTGCTATCGGTAACAATGTTCATCAGCTTGCAGCAAAAGCAAATGCGCTTGGCTTTATCGACGCGCCTATGCTGCATAGAGAGGTCAAGGAATGGAGAACGTTTCGTGCGGATATCGTTCGCCGCTTCATTTCGCCGGACGGAGGGTAAATATGGCAGTCAGTAAATTATGGTCGATAAACGAAGGCGGTTTGAGCAGGGTGCTTCAATACGCAGCCAATCCGAAAAAGACAAACAACAAGCTCTACGTCAATGGTATCAACTGCGAACCGGAAACAGCCTATGAGGAGTTTACCGCAGTCAAGCGCTCTTATGCCAAGACAGGCGGCATTGAAGCCTATCACGGTTATCTCAGCTTTAAGGAGCAGGACATCACACCGGAGCTGTCGCTGAAAATCGGCACCGAATTTGCACAGGAGGTATGGGGCAAACGGTTTCAGGTATTGGTTTCCGTTCACACCGACACAGAACATCCGCATTGCCATTTTGTGATCAACTCCGTTTCCTTTGTTGACGGAAAAAGGCTTTGGGGAGAAGAAAAGGCGTGGTTCAAATTCAAACAGACGGCGGACAGATTATGCGAGAAATATGGCTTGTATTATAACCCGAAGCCGGTCAGAGGAAGAAGCTCGTCCTATCACTACAATCGTGAAAAGAATGGCGAACCGACAAGATACTTACTCGCCCGTGAAGCGATGGGAAAAGCGCTGTCGCAATGCACCAACACGGCAGATTTACGATATACGCTCGCTAAGCTCGGTTATGAGCTTACTATGAACGACAGACGAAAGTATTGGACGATCACGCCTAAGGGCGGCCAAAAGCCGATACGTCTTGTAAAGCTAAGTGCTGATTACACGCCCGAAGGAATCCGCCGCAGATTGGTGAACAACCGCTACGATCGACCGCCGCGCATTGATTTTAGGCAGTACCGACCGAAGCAATACAATCTGCCTACTTGCGGCGATAGGATATTGCAAAGGACAAGCGGAATATATCGAATATATTTATATTATGCGTTCAGGCTTGGCGTGATACACAGCTACCGCCGCCCTGATCCTGCAAAGCTGCATTGGATATTCAAGGAGGAGCTTGCCTACCTTGACCGGTTAAGCGAGGAAGTCATGCTGATGGGCAGGGAGAAGATTTCCACCGATGTTGAGTTGTTGGCGTACAAGCACAAGCTGGAGGATAGAATACAAACATTTACCGATGAAAGGTCTGATTTACGAAAACACTCACGCCGTAAAATCAGCGCCAATGAACTAAATGAAACCAAAGATAAAATATCACATATTACAATTAATTTGAGAAAGCTCCGCCACGAGCTGAAACTGTGCAAGCATATCGCAGAGCGCTCTAAGGTAATGGAGCAAGGCTTGGAAACCGTCCTTAATGACGAGCGAAACGCAAGGGCGAAAAACAAGAGCAGAGGATATGAAAGGTAAATCAAACAGGAAGGGAGATGGATTTTGATGAACGATAAAGCGTTCCTAAAGCTGCCGAGAGCATTGATCTCAGAGCCGTTGCGGAGCAAGCTGTCTGATTCGGCGATCGTGCTGTATTCGTATTTGCTCAGCCTGTATGAGTTGTCGGTCAGAAACGGAGAGAGATTTCGGGACGAAAACGGAAGATATTATGTAGTGTGTCCCATCAGCACCGTTATGCGGCTGCTCAACTGCTGTAACAACAAAGCGGAAAGCGTGTATATGCAGCTTGAAAATCAAAATCTTATCTCCCGCAAACGGCAGGGACTCGGCAAGGCGAATTTGATATATGTGAATCCTATTGTGGAAAGCTCCGCAACCTATGCGAAAAACGCACTCGACCTATGCAAAAATATAGATTCTGCAAATGCAAAAATCACATTTGCTGAAATGGGAGAAACGCACACTATCAAGAATGATTATTATCAAAAAGACTTGAATAATATCTATCCATCTATCAGCTACGGGGATGCGATAGAGGATATTCGAAATCAAATTGAATATGAAGTTTTGGCGGAACGCGGCTACGGCAGCGTGTTGGATGAAATCGTCAGTCTGCTTGCCGATACGGTGACATCCACCGCCGAAACCGTCAGGATAAATCAAATCAACATACCGACAGAAAAGGTTAGGTGGCGGCTCAAGCAACTGACAGCCGAACATATCGAATACGTTATCGGTTCACTTGAAAAGAACACAACCGAAATAAAAAATATGAGAGCCTATCTGCTGACGGCTCTCTACAACTCTATTGATACTTTGGATACTGCCGCCTTGTACGGTGCTTGAAGGGAGGGTATACGCAATGGAAGAAATCAAATTTATGAATACAAAGCAAGTAGCACAGGCGCTGGGTTGCAGTATGCCTACGGCACGTCAGATTATGATGCGTGCGGATTTTCCGCTTATCCGGGTAGGCAAAAACTACAAGGTCAGCGAGCAGGCTTTCGTTGAATGGAGTAAAAAAAGAAGAGTTTAACGATTTAAAGTAAAAAAGCCTATTGACTCTGGATCAAATCTGAGCTATCATATTTACAGTCAGATTACGATTCAGTGTCTTTAGGCGGAAAGGATGAAAAATGAAAACTAAAGGCACAAAAAATAAAAGAATAAAACTTCCGCACGGAGACGGTTCAATATACTTTATTGAAAGCCGCAACCGCTATGCAGGACAGGTTACGCTGACGATCGACGGCGATAAGCTCCGCAAAACTGTATACGGCAAGACAGAAAAAGAGGTCAAGGATAAAATCCGAGAACTTCATATTCAAGCTCAGGCAGGCAATCTTCATAACCCGAAGAAGCCAAAGCCAATGACCATTTATGACATTGCCGATAAAATGATAGACGAACAGCTTATGCTAAACGAAATCAGGCAGAGCAGCTATGATCGCAAGAAAGCCACCTTAAAAATGCTTTCTGCAATCTCTGATATGGAGATTCAAGCGGTAACAGAAGAAGATGTAATTACTTTCTTTTCGGGTTGTTTGGACTACTCACAATCCTGTATCAACAAGATGTATCAGCTCCTCGGCGCTGTATTCAACAAGGCTATCCGCAAAGGTATTATCGAGATAAGCCCTATGTGCGATATGAAACGCCCTAAATCAAAGCAAAAGAAAATCCCTGTCAGAGCACTGACTATCGATGAGCAGATAAAGCTGTTGCACATTCTGAAAACCGAGGATATTCTTTACAGCGAAATAATGCTGCTATCAATGTTTACAGGTATGAGAATCGGCGAATGCTGTGCTCTTGAGGTTGAGGATATTGACTTTGTTGAACGTACTATCAGTGTTAGCAAGACTGTATCGAGAGGCGAATACGGTACAACAGTTATCAATGAAACCAAAACCGAAGCCGGTATGCGGTTGCTTTATATCAATGAGGACGTTGCAGATTTTTTAAGTGAATGTATCGGTGATAAAAAGAGCGGCTTGCTGTTCAAATCAACTACAGATAAGTTGATCACAACCCCTCAGGTCAATTCTTATTACTCAAAGGCTGTTGAGGATTTTGGAATACTTGATCATAGCGTGTATGGCAAAGTCGACCTGCATTCACTCCGACACACTTATGCGACAAGGTGCATCGAATCGGGTATGCCCGCAAAGGTTTTGCAGAAAATTCTCGGACATACCGACATCAGCATTACACTCAATACATATTGCTCCGTATTTGAGAAATACCGTAACGAACACCTCGCCGTAGCGGATGAGTATATGAAGACAAACAACCTCGCAATCGCATAGAAAAAATGACGAAATACTGTCAATTTTGCTGTCAGCCCTTGAAAAGCCACTGTTTAAGCCACTTAACAAGGTCGCCGGCACCATAAAACAGAGATACCCACTGGGTATCTCTGTTTTATTTTACCTTCGCGTGGCGACCGGACTTGAAGACGAGCGAAAAGAAAACAGTCCGGTGGACTGTTTTCCGCGAGAGAGCAACGCATACTTATAGCTAAACACACGCCGCATAAAACGAGCTGTAACGCTTCCCCACCGCAAAACATAGGTCACCGGCACCCATCACGGCGACCGGACTTGAAGACGAGCGAAAAGAAAACAGTCCGGTGGACTGTTTTCCGCGAGAGAGCCACGCATACTTATAGCTAAACACACGCCGCATAAAACGAGCTGTGACACTTCCCCACCGCAAAAACAGGTCGCCGGCACCCATCACGGCGACCGGACTTGAAGGTGACGAGAACGACCGCCGCCGGGGGCGGATGAAGGGAGTTCGAGGAAGCGCAGAAACAGGGAGTTCAAGTAAGTGGCTTTAGCCGCAACGCTGAACGACCATGTTTCAAACGGAGAGCGAAAAGAAAACAGTCATTTTTACATTTCTGTTTCTACAATTCTGCTGTATTCTCTGAGCGCGTATGTTCCGTCATGCGCTTCTCCGCATATGGTGCGGGACATATTGCCTGCCGAGGTGATTCTTACAATGCCTATCCGCGCCAAAATAGCGGATATTTCCTTTCTTTTGCCGGAATCGGCGGTTAATACACAAGCCGTCTGCAAATGATTTTTGTGTTTTTTCAGAGTGTACAGCTCATTTACCGGAAGCCTTTTTATCCACACATTGCGGTACAGGTATGATAATTCAAGCTCTTTATCCTCTCTGCTGATAACGCTGACTCCGTTATCATAATAAATTTTGCTTTTAGCGGAAGAATCTTCCAGCTTTTCGTTGTAAAGATTAATTGCGGTTTTGGCTTTAATTCCGTAGTCAACAGGATTGGATTTTCCGTTAACTCTTTTTAGGATTTCGAAAAACCTTTCCGCAAATTCAGTTTGCTCAGCTTTTGAAGTTGTGTTTACAAAAATTCCCTGACACGAGGAACACAAAAGTTGATTTGTGTCGCATATTGACTGTGCCAGATTTTCAAGCTGTTCATCGCCGGCGTCAAGTTCCGCGTATGCAAACGACAGCTTGTGCCCCCACGAAATTATTTTTGTATTTACATCCGCCATATTTCTCGCGGCTTTTACGGCGGCGTCACCGCCCCATACAACGATTCCGTCACACAAATCCGCAAGTTTTTTTAAGGTTTCCGTCTCGGTAGACGGCACATCAAACACATATACATAATCGGACAGCAGCGGTTCAATTGAAATCAGCTCGTAAAGCAGCTTTACCGATAAACCTGAATCGCCCATAGGTAGCTTAAGAATATTGACGTTTCCGCTGAGCAGTCCTTCAATAACGCTGTAAGCAGGCAGAACATCAACATTTCCCGCGGCAATGTGCAGAAGAACACCAAGAGGATAACGCTTTCGTATAACCTTGTTATCAATAACCCTTTCGTCGTCGCAAAGCTCTATGCCGCACTTGTACTCAAGACTTTCTCTTGTAAAAAGGCTGACCATATTATTAAACTGTTCATCGTTTATATTGAATATTTTAAGAAACGGATTAACTATACTGTCAAATTCTCCGTTAAGCACCTTTTGTGCAAGTTTGTCACAGGCGTTGATGACAATTTCCGGCGATAATAAATCGTTGTGAATGATAGGGAAATTGACGTTATCTTTCAGCGACTTTATCAATTCTTCCTGCCGGCTGTTTTTCATTATCTTCCCTTGATACAAAATCATAACTTACTCCTTCAAATACTCGTCCGCTCCGGCGGCGCAGGTGACAATATCGCTTATTCCGACTCTGCCGATAATTTCAAGCCACGGTGATTTTGCGCCGCATGGGCAAGGCTCTGTATGCAATACGCCTAAATCGTCCGTCATTATACTGCAAAGCGGCGCGCTATACATCATGGGAGTAAGCAGATTTATAATTCCCGCCTGTCCGTTTGGTAAAGGCGAAAAATCGTCAGGGCTTCTGATAATTACTCTGCTGTAAACCGGAATATGAAAATGATGACAACGGCAGTCAGTGTACAAAATCGGGTGTTCAACCGCGCCGAAGAACTCTATTACATTGTTTTCTTCGATACCCAAAACATCTTTTACCAGAGAATAAAACTCTTGCTTATCTACCTTTTCGGTATAAAACCGTTTCCATCCGCCGCCGAGTGTCACCATGCTTCCCTTGGGCATTTGGTAGCGGATTCCTTTTTCTTTTAAATCGCGCAACAGGAAATATGTATAGGCAGGAAAACCGATTGTCCGCATTGGAAATCTTGATTTCGCGCATCTTTCCAACGCCTTTATTACTCTGTCCCACGAAAGCGCGTATCCGTTTTTTGTGTTTTCAAGCGCGAATGTGCGGCTTAACGCCGGAGCGAAAAAGGTAAAGCCGTACGCTGTTTTGCTGACAGCTGTTTTGTTTTCCTTTGTCGGCTGATATCCGAAGATAATATAGTTTACAGGCTTAATAGACCACAGCTTGTGATACTTGCCAACCTTTATTACCATCTTCTTGCCGAGGTTGAGGCTTTTAAAATCAAAGCCGATTTTTGACATGCTTCCGCTCGTACCCGAGGAAGTCGCCTTTATTATCTGCTTTTTGGGAGGGACGCTTTGCAGGTGATGATGTTTAAAATAAAGCGTAGGAAGAAAAGGCAGTTTTTCTAAATCCGCGTAAGCGCGTATATCTTCGGGGTTAAAACCGAAATCGTCCAGAATGCGTTTGTATTCGGGGCAATTTTTGTAATGAAACATCGCGTTTTCCCTTATTGCCTCAGCAAATAGCCTGTTTGTTTTCTCAGTATTATAAATATCCTTTTGATTAAAAAGACGTTTTGTGTGTTTCATATCAATCACCATTATAATTATATATTGTTTTAATATCTTTGTAAATAAAAAATGGACAAACACAAACTTTTCTGCTATGATTAGGTTAATCTAACTTTTAGGAGAAATTGATATGAAGCTTATGCCTGCTCTGCCCGAGAGTATTTTTGACATTTGTTATCTTGTTTTCGCGATTGTCAGCGGTGTTCTGATGCTTAAAAAGTCAAAAGGCAGAAAGTACGTCCGCATTTTCGGAATAATGACCTTGCTGCTCGGCTGCGGCGACGCTTTTCATTTGGTGCCAAGAGTGCTGAATTACTGGACTGACGGCGACTATACCGCCGCGCTCGGTATCGGCAAGCTGGTCACGTCAATCACAATGACGCTGTTTTATATTCTGATTGAATACGCTCGTCGCGACAGGTACAAAATCGCCGGCGAAAAAGGCGTGTTGGCAAGCGTTTGGATACTCGGTATAATTCGAATAGCGCTTTGCTGTTTTCCGCAAAACGGATGGACAAGCGCTGAGCCGTCGCTGCTGTGGGGAATTCTCCGCAATATCCCCTTTGCGCTGCTCGGAATTTTGATGGTAGTACTGTGGCTTAGAAGCGCAAAAAACGACAAGCCGCTAAAGCTAATGTGGCTTGCGGTAACGCTGAGCTTTTTGTTCTACATTCCGGTTGTGCTTTTCGCGCAGACAATGCCAATGATTGGAATGTTAATGCTCCCGAAAACCTGCATGTACGTCTGGATGATTGTGATGTTCAAAAAGGCAGGCAAATAAATTTATATTACAATACCCCTGACAAGCGTTTGCCGCTGTGTCAGGGGTTATTTTTACTTGTTTTCTTCGTTTTGATTTGCCGCGCGTGACTCCTGAATCCGCTTGATTTCGCTTTCCATAATATCACTGAAGCTCTTTTCGTCGAGCTCGAGAGTTTCCTCGGCAACGGTAGATTTATCCGCGAAGGCGTCGAAAACCGCCTGCTTTTCTGCAAGCATTTCCATAATTTTTTCATCGACGGTGTCCTCGCACAAAAGGCGGTATACAAGCACATTGCGTGCCTGTCCCATTCGATAAGCGCGCGAGATCGCCTGATTTTCAATCGAGGGCTTGAACTGCGGCTCGCAGAGGATAATCACGCTTGCAGACTGAATGTTAAGTCCTGTGCCGCCCGACTGAATTTGCGCGGCGAGCACTGCACCCGGCTGTGCTTTGTCGAACTCGTCGACCATTTCCTGACGACGCTGTGGCGGTACCGAGCCGTTAATCGGGCCGACGCACTTGTCGCCCAACATTCCGCGCACCTTTTCGATTGTGTCGAGGAAAAACGAAAAGACAATTACCTTTCTTCCCTCTGCCTCGGCTTCCGCCAAGAGCTCCTTCATACGGTTTGCCTTGCTCGACAGCGACACATCGTCCACATTCCAGCTTACGCGCCTTGCGCCTGCAAAGTTTTTGGAGAGCACGGCGTCCTCGTAGCGCTGAACCTCCTCGCCTGAGAGCGTGCACCACTCCTCGGTCTCTGTCTTGTCAGGAAGCTCGGTCAGCACGTCCTCGCGTTTTCTGCGGTAATACACGGGCGCTACCGCCTCGCGGAACTGCGGAGCGGACGACATAAACGCCATGCGCTTTATCTGCGTTGCGACGTCGGGGTTTAACACCTCGATAAGCGAAATCATCTCGTCAACCTTGTTCTCGATTGCCGTACCTGTCATAAACAGAATTTTCTCAGCCTTTTGGCAGAGCTTTCTGACGTTGACCGTGCGCTGCGCGTCCCGGTTTTTGATGTAATGCGCCTCGTCAACTACCATATAGTCGAATTTAAAATTATCTTCAAGCTCTATCGCGCCTGTGGTTTCGTAGGTGGTGACCGCAACTCCGCCTTCCTCAATCCACTTTGAAACAGAAGCACTGCGTGAGCTGCCGTGTACCATAATCACGCTTAAATCGCTGTGCTTGTTAATCTCTCTGCACCAGTTTGAGAGCACGCTCGCCGGGCATACAACAACAAAATGCGTCGCGCCTTCGTTGCGAAGCGAAACCATCGCGGCGATAGCCTGAACGGTTTTTCCCAAGCCCATTTCATCGCCGAGCAAAACCCGCTGTTGGTGAATTGCGTACTTAACGCCCCACTCCTGATATCTTCTTAACTCGCAGCGCAGACCTTCGAGGTTGAGCGGCTGCTGCTGAATTTCGTGCGCCAAATCCTCGGGCAGACCGTAAACGCTGCCGCTGCTGCCGACGCGCTCAGGGCAGACTTCCTCAAGCACGTTCCAAAAGCGGACTGTGTCGCTTTCAAACCGCGCCCACGCCTCGTTTGTCGATACCTGAAAATTGCCGCGGATATTATTCGACAACTGCTTTAGGTTTGCGGCGTAGTCGCTCTTTTGCAGACGCACAAGATACTGATACGCCTGCGTTACCTCGGCTTTTTGGTTAGAGTTGTAAAACAGCCAGCGTACGCCGTTGCCGACGTTTATAAGCGAATTTTCTGCTGCGTCGGTTTTGGGCTTGAAGGTTTCCTGCAGCTTATAGTAATCGCGCAGGCTGTCTTTGCGCAGAATATACGCCGAAATCTCCTGAACCAATGCGGTTGAGTCGGGGTTTTTATCGTCGGCGCTCAGCTTTATTTTTACCGTGTTTGCCGACTCGTATAGATATTCGTTAAGCTTTGTTTTAATCTCACGCGCACCCTCGGCGCTGATGCCCTTAACCGCCTCAAGTTTCGAGGGCGCGGCGGCGTAGATATCCGCCAAGGTCTCATAGCCGCAATCGCGAAGGGTTTTTACGCGGATTCCGCCCTTGCCGCGGTTGAGTTCCTCTACGGGCACGCCCTTTAATATACTCATAATATCGCGTGCAGCAACGCGGTTCGCGGCGTTTCTGATATTTTCTTTGCTCTGCTCAATAGCCTGTTCTGCCGAAAGGAACGGCTGCAATAGGCTGCGGTGACCTTCAATTGCCGTCGATAACTCGTGAACCAAATTGCCCTGCATAAGCTCGGGGCTCATTTGCGCTAACGCTGCCCCAAACGCCCCGCGGTTATTATTAAACTCCTGCCACGCGGCGCTTGCCGGCAGACTTTTTATCTGCGTTGCCTGAGCGTAGAGCGCGGAAATATTTTTCGCCTCGACGCTCCTCAAAAATCCCTCAGCCGCGCGGTATGCCTGCACCGTCTCCTCCTTTGTCTTTGAGGAAGAAAACATCCAGCGCAGTCCGCTGCTGCCTGCCGACAGGCTTTGCCGCATGGAATTAATCATATTGTCATTTTTCTGCGCCGTGGTGCTAATCTGCTGTGCTATGGGACTGAGCTTCATCCACATACTTATGTCATTAATTATCCGCTCAGCTCCGCGCAGGCTTTCGGGAGCGTCGGTGCCGCGGTTAAGTTCATCGCGCACAAAGTTATCAAACGCGCGGTAGCCTATCATCTGCCGCGTCTGCGACTGCGCGTCCTGACGGTACTGCTCGGGAAGATTAACAATCTCCCTTTGCATATTCTGCAAAGCGTTAAGCTGAATAATTATTTGTTTAGCGTCGTTGGAAGTAAAATCTCTCGCCATAATATCCCTCCCGGTTTTATACTAATACTATACCTCATTTTGAGCTAAAAAGGCAAGTGTTTTGTTACGGTAATTGCATATATTGCCCGAAGTTGTTAAACTGCACAGTTTATTAAAAAATATTTATTCATTTCAGCAGTTGCCTTTATGCCGCTGTTTGTGTTACCATGTTTTTATATACAACTTTTCAGCCTACAAATAAAAAGTCAAGCCTCAAATCAAAACTTGACGAAAAATTTTTGAAGAAATACTGTAGGTAGAAATAATTGGTGATAAACACGACAAATAAGCCGTCGTAAAAACGCGGCTTC
>Ga0310695_10013804_pt1 | contig 11020 bp, 3 predicted proteins | sample RumenRJG_04DNA_FD_203882 | JGI IMG/M metagenome (GOLD analysis project Ga0310695, IMG submission 203882) | Bovine rumen microbial communities from Lethbridge, Alberta, Canada - RJG_04 (v2) (version 2) | ecosystem: Host-associated > Mammals > Digestive system > Stomach > Rumen | place: Canada... | reverse complement strand
TGTAAAAATTTAACAGAAAAATCTAATAATATTTTAGGTAATGATTTAAATAAAATTACATTAGAAAAAATATCTTCTGAAAAAAATTATAATAATTTAAAAGAAGAACTAGATAAATATAAAATAATATTTGAAAAGAAAAATGAAAATTATATTAAATTAGAAAATGATTTAATTAATATTAAAAAAGAATTTGAAATAAAAGAACAAAAAATAAAAGATTTATATAAAAATATAAGAAATAATGATGAATTAATAAAATTTAAAAATCAATCAATTCAAAATTTAAAACAAGAAAAAGAAACTTTATCAAAATTATTAAAAGAAAAAGATATAATAAATAAACAAATAATAATAGAAAAAGAAAGTATAATCAAAATAAAAGAAGGAGAAATTGAAATATTAAAAACTCAATTTAAGGGAGATGAAAAAATGAAAAAAATAAATGAATTAAATACAAAAATTAAAAGTCAAGAAATGATAATTTCAAAATTAAAAGAATCAAATTTAGATTTAAAAAATTATGAATTATTACAAAAAAAATTAAAAGAAACAGAAACAAATTTAATTAATTTAAAAAATAAATATGAAATTGATATTGCTGCGTTAAAATCAGATGTTAAATTTTCTGATAGTCAATCATTAGAAAAAATAAAAGTTATAGAAAAATTAAAAAAAAAATTAAAAAATGAAATGGGACAAAATTTAAAAATATCAAGAGAAAAAGAAAAAATATCAAGTGAAAAAAATGAAGAAATTGAAAAATTAAAAAAAGAATTTGAAACAACAAAAGAAAATATTAATCAAGAGAATAAAAAATTAATTGAAAATTTAAATGAACATAAAGAAGAAATTAAAAGTTTAAAAGGAAATTTAAATAATAATTTTATTGAAGATAAAAATAAATATGAATTAATTTTAAATCAACAAAAAGATGATTTAAATTTCATGATTGATAAATTAAATGAAAATCAAGAAGAAATTGAAAAATTAAGAAAAGAAAATGATGAATATAAATTAATAAATGACAAATTAAAAAAAGAAATTGAAAATAAAAAAGAAGAAATTGTTTTAATTAATAAAAAAAATATGAAAAAAGAAAAAGAAATTGATATTATTCAATTAGTTAGTGATAAGACTAAAGAATTAAATGATGTTATTGAAAAAAATGAACAAGTTATTAAAAAGAAAAATGATATTATTAAAGAAATGAAAAAAGAAAAAAAAATTAAAAATGAACAAATTGATGAATTGGCAGAAAATAATAAAGAAATTTCTAAATTAGAAATAATTATTAATGAAAAAGAGTTAAAAATTAAAGAATTTCAAAATGAAATTGATAATTATAAAAATATTATTAAAGAATACAAAAATGAAATTGAAAAATATAAAAATGAGGTAAATAATTATCAAAATGAAATTGAAAAATATAAATCAAATATTAATGGTTGTATGAATGAAATTGAAAGATATAAAAATGATTTAAATAATAATCAAAATGATATTGAAAAGACTGAAAAAAAAATCAATGAAAATCAAATTAACACAAATGAAATTGAGAAGTATAAAAATATAATAAATGATAATCAAAATGAAATTGAAAAATATAAAAATATAATAAATGATAATCAAAATGAAATTGAAAAATATAAAAATATAATTACTGAAAATAACAAAGAAATTGAAAAATATAAAAATATAATTACTGAAAATAACAAAGAAATTGAAAAATATAAAAATATAATAAATGAAAGTAATAATGAGATGGAGAAATATAAAAATATAATAAATAAAAATAATAATGAAATGGAGAATTATAAAAATATAATTAAAGAAAATAATAATGAAATAGAAAAATATAAAAATATTATAAATGAAAATCAAAATGAAATTGAAAAATATAAAAATATTATAAATAAAAATCAAAATGAAATTGAAAATAATAATAATGAAAATGAAATTGAAAAATATAAAAATATTATAAATGAAAATCAAAATGAAATTGAAAAATATAAAAATATTATAAATGAAAATCAAATAGAAATTGAAAAATATAAAAACATTATAAATGAAAAAGAAAAAAAATTAAAAACTCAAAATGAAAATATAAAAGAATATGAAAAAAAATTAAATAAGTCAAATGAAAAAATTAAAATAAATAATAATGAAAATAATAAAAAATATTATAAAGAATTAACAATATATAATCAATCATTTTCAATAATTCATATAAATAATGGAAGATTTTCTTTAAGTAATATTAACGAAATAAATTTTAATGAATCATCAAATATTGAAAATTCAAATATGGAAAATATAAATATAAAAAGAAGAAAAAAAAGAACAAAAACAAAAACAAATATTGATGATATTGAAAATTCTTTTCAAACACAAGTTAAATTTTTAAAACAATTATATTTAGAATCTCAAAAAAAATTTAATGAATTAAGTGAACAAATAAAAGATTTATTAGTACATGTTTCAGTTTCTTCAAAAACTAAATTACAAATATCTCAAATATATCAATTATTAGGTTATTCACCAAGAAGTATTCAAATTAAAATTGGTACTAATAAAGATTTATTTAAAGGGTTATTTGATAAATAAATTTTTATTTTTTTTGTTATGTAATTTTTATGGTTTATTATTTTTTATTTTATTAAATATTTTTATATAGATTATTAATATATTAATTTTTTTTACTAAGATAAAAAAATGATATATTTTTTTATTAAATTTTTTTTTAAATTGTCTAATAAAAAAATAATAAGTTTTATATAAAAAAAATAATTAAATATGGTAAAAAGAACAAGTCATAAAAAGAAAAAAGCAAAATTTCTTGGAGAATATTTAACAAAGGAAACTTTATTTAAAGTATATAAATTATCTTCTTCTGTTAATGTATTTAAGCCAATAGAAATAATAAGAGTATATTTTATGTGTATTAAAGAAGATTATATACAATTTAAAAAAAAAATAAAACAAATAAATAATATTGATTATAATGAAAGTAAAAAACTTTTTAAATCATATATATCAAAACAATTATATGAAATAGGAAAATATGTATATTTTCAAAATAAAGAATATAAACCAAATATAAATCAAAAAGGTGATACTAAAAAATTATTAGAATTATTTCAAAATCAAAGAAAAAAATATAGAGATTCACAAATTTATTGTCCATTTTGTGCTAAAAGTTTATATTATTTAACAAGACATTTTTTTGATATAAGAACAAAAAATTCACAAGGTTGTCAAATTTTTTATAATATTTTATTATCAATTCAATCATTTGATCAACAAGTACATTTATATTATGATATATTTAAATATATTTATCCAAGTTTAAATTCTTTAAGATATGAAACTTTTTATAATATTATTAAAAATAATATTTTTGGGAAAGAAATTCCAAAAGAACCAATTTATAATATTAGAAAAGCTTATGAATTTACTTCTTTTTTACATAAATTATTAAGGAATTTTCAATTAGGTTTAAAGAAAAATAAAAAAAATAAAATTAGGAAAACATTGAATTTTAGTTTAATTAATAAAAAATATGATAATGAAATTATGGATTTTAATAATAATGAAGAAGTTTTATATATTGGAGAATTTAATCAAAATACTGATGGGATAAAAAAAATAAAAGAAAAAAAAAAATATTTTTCTTTTAAAAAAGATAATTATTCTTTTAAGAATGATTCTTAATATAATAATATTATTATAATTTTATTATTATTTTATTTTCTAATATTAAAAAAGTATTTTGTAAGAATTTTTTAAAAATTTTTTAATTTTTTTTAAATTAAATTTGAATTTTATTTAATTTAACATATATTGATATATTTATAATAAAAAAACACATTACCCATATCAATTATCAAATATAAAATCAAAGATAAGCATAACACATATTCAAAAAAATAAAAAATAACAATTTATTATTAACCTAATTTCCATTATTAATTTAAAGAAAAAAAAAATAAAAAATTTTATTGTCAAAAAGAGTTTATTTTGAAGAAAGATATTTAATATGAAGTTAAAAGCAATTTAAATCAAATTCCTTATAAAATTAAGACAAATATCTTCATTAATATAAAATATTATTCATTAAAAAAATTGTTTATTTCCATATTTTTATAGTATTATCATTTGAACAAGTAACAAGAATTCCATTTTCAAATTGAACAATTGAAGGAATTTTATTTTGATGTGCATTAATTTTATCAACAAAAAGTAAATTATCATTTATTAATTCATATTGAAAAATTTGTCCTAAAATATTAGTTGTTAAAATAAAATTTACTGCAAATTTTTTAATACAAATCATTTGACATTCACTTTGTAACACATGTAAAATTTCATATGTTGATATATTAAATATAATAATTTTATTTTTTCCACAAATTCCAATAATATTATCATTAAGTAAACAAATTGAATTTGTCCAACCTGAATTTTCAATTTCTTTTAATGAATAAATTATATTGAAATCATTTAAATTATAGAAAATTACATTTTTTTCTGATTCTAAACAAACAAATTGTTTAAATTTTTTTAGTTCTAAGATAGAATAAATTTTATCTTTTGTTTTTAAGGTAAGAATTAATTGATAACCTTTTATTGTATTATTCCAAATTTTAATTGTAAGATCAGATGAAGAAGAAAATAAATTTTTATTTGAAAATTCACGAATATGTAAAATTGAATTTGAATGAGATTTTAATGTTTGTTTTACATAATAAGTTCCTTTTAATAATTGAATTATATTAATTGTTTTATCAGCTGAACAAGAAATAATATCATTTAAATGATTTTGAATAATATTATACACTTCTTTTTTATGAATATTAATAATTAAATCAATCTCAAAATTTGTTTTATAAATTATAATTAAACCATCATTACTTGATGATACTAATCTCCCATCTTTTAATATTAATAAACATTGAACTGATTCTTTATGATTTTTTAATGTTAGAATATTTTTTCTTTTTGATATTTTATTATTATATATTTTTTCTTCTGTTTCATGGAGAATATTATTTTGTGTTATAAATTTAAAAAATAAAATTGCTTTTTCAAAATAATTATATTTTTGTTTAAAGGTAAAATTTAGATTTATAAAGTTTGTAAATCTTATTGTATTTTGGATTATTTCATATGATATATCATTTTTTTTTTTTTTTTTTTCATATATTAAATTCATTTTTTTTGATATTTCTATTATATCTTTAAATTCTTTTAATTTTTGTGTGATTATTGTTTTAAAATTATTAATTTCATTTTCTAAATTCTTTAATATATCTTCTAAAATATTTTCAATATTTATGATATTTTTTTCAATTGTTTCAATTTTTTTAATAAACATATATTTTTTGTGTAAGTGAGTTAAGATTTTAACTATTTCATGCTCATGAGAATGATTTTTAAAACATAATTCACATAAGTTAATTTTACAATTTAAACAATAATATTCATATTTTGCATTATGAATTGAACAAATTGAATTTATAAAAGTTTCTTTTTTATTATTTTTTTTTTCATTTAAACAATCAGAACATAAATTTTCATCTTCATTATTATTAAAATAAGATATATTCTTTTGATAATTTTCACTTAAATTAAAATATTCTTGTAGAAATAATGAAGGAGTATATTTTTTATTGTTTTTTTCATTTTGGATATATAATTTATTTCCATTTTCATATATTATTTTAAATAAAGGAATTTTTTGATTATCATTAAATATTTTAGCATTATTTTCAAATGTTATATTTAACATTTTTATTTAAATAAATTCAATTTTAAATTTTTTTATTTTAATTTAAATTATTTAATTAATTTAATATAAATTATTATATAAAAATTGTTTGCTTTATTTAAATGATAATTAATATAATTTCCTTATTAAAACATTTTATTCCTAATTTATAATAAGGATAATGGTGATAAATATGAAATTTATATTTAAAAACCAAAAAATTATTAAAAAGATAAAAAATTATTATAATAATATTCAAAACAAAATAACATTATAATATATATAATATATAAATATAAAATAACAAATAGAAAAATGAATGCCCAATCTCGAAAATATCTTTATACAAAATGTACATTTACGTACATAATAAAAAACAACTTCATAATAGGATTTTTTTATTTATTTGATTTCTTAGCAATTTTTTCTTTTATATCAACAGTCCCTCAAAAATTATCTCATTTAAACAAATTCTACGACGAAAAAGAAATATATATGTATTACATAAGTCCCTTTAATTTATATAAAGAATATTTACCAACAACTAATACAACATACATGATATCAATAATAGGAACAATAATAGTTCTTATTATAATATATTATCTTTTATTTTTAACATTAACAAAAGATAGTGTTAATTCAACTGAAGTTAGAATGGAAATTTTTAAAAAAATTTATATTAATTTCTATGAATTTATTCTTTTTAGAGCTTTAATAATTTATATTTTTGATAGTTACATTACTGCAATTGTAGAATGTATATATAAATCATATAAAAAAAATGGATATGTATATGGAATTATTGAGTTTTTTTTATTAATTATGTTATTTTATTTAATTTCTGATGATATTGAACATTTAAGTTCTCATGCAGTCGTCGCTAATTTAAAGGCGTATCCTGGGACTTTAGGTGATTTTCCCTTTGATATGAAATTTTCTGCCACTTATGATTTAATTTGTATTATTTTAAAAATATTTTTATCAATTGAAAAAAATGTTCTTAATAAAGGAGGTAATATTATAACTTATAAAATAATGTTTTTAAATATTGTTCCTACTATTATAATTTTTATTTATTTTATTTATATTATATCTGTTTTTTATATTACTACACATGATTTATTATATTTTCCTTTGAAAAAAACTTCAACTATTAGAAATTGTTTAATTACAATTTCTTGTGTTTCATGTTTATTTATGATATTAATAGATTATAAAAAAACATTTTTATTTTATTTTTGTATAATTTTATCATCAATATTTATAGTATTTTTTTTCTTAAGTCACGACGAAACAACAGTTTTAGAAGTATTTTACAATAGTAGAAATTACATATCAATGTTAATATTTTTAATATCAAATGATTTAGATTACAATCAAATAATAGCAAAATGGGTAATTAATCACAAAGTAACATGTAAAGTAGAAAATTGTGCAATTTGTCCTAATATTGTATCAACTTTTGGTGAGACAACTCCAAATAAAATTACAATACAAGAATTTTTTAGTTTTACAGTTAAAGTAATTGAGAAAGAATTATTAAATGGAAATTTAAAACCAACTGCAGAAGAATTAATATATTTAGATTTAATTAAATTATATGATATGCAATTTAAAAATGAAACTCAGAGATTAAAATATTATTTAGCAAGTTATCAATATTTAATGAAATATCTTGCTTCAAATACTACTATTTATTATAATATTTTTGTTATGTTTGAAAAAAAAATGGAAGAAAATGTTGATTTTAATAAAACTTATGCTCAATTTAAAGATAGTGAAGATGTATTTGTTTTATATAATGAATTTTTTAATGATATAGATAATTTTATGAGATATCAAAATAAAAATCCAACAAATATAATAAAAATTTCTGATAAATTATATAATTTTGCTAAAAATCCTAAAATTTTAAAATTGATTAAAAATAGTTCTTCATATACATATGAAATATTATTATTAAGATATATATTTGAAATTATAGCAGTTAAATCATTAAATAGTAATTATGAATTTCTTGAACTTTCTAATTTTGATGAATATTTAGAATTTCATTTTGCAAATGATAATTTTCTTTTAATTCATTATGGTTTAGTAGCAAAAGATTGTACAATTGTAAAATCAAGTTATGATTTTAGAAGATATTTAAATTATTGTTTAGATAATTTATTCCCTTCAGATTTAAGACATTTTGGTAAAGAAAAATTTATTATTAGTATAAATACAAATAATTTTAAAGATGATTTAAATGTTTTTGAATATGTTGTTATAAATTTTAAAAGTCCAAAATTAATAGAAAAAGGTTTTATTGAAAGTTTTTATATGAAATATGTATCTTTTCCTTCAATTGACTCAGGAGAAGTTTTAGTCTCTGGACATTATTTATTAGGAAATAAAGACGTTTTAATATATAAACAATTTGAAGGAAAAGAAATTTTAATTTCTTTTTCTGAAAAAATGGGTCAATTATTAAAAATTACTCCAGAAATTGTTTCAAATTTAATAATAAGTCAAAAATTTTTTACTTTTAATAAAATGTTTAATAAAATACAAATAGAAAAAATAGAGAAAAAAAAAACCAATTTACAAAGACAAGTTGAAGAAATGGAAAATGAAATAAAAAATTCTAAAGAAAGAAATTTAAAAAAAAGAGAAGCAAATGAAAGAGAATTAAAAAAATTAAAAGATAAAGAAAAAGAAAAAGAAGAAGAAATTTTAGTAAATTTAAATTTTAATCATTATTTAAAAACATTAACTAATTTTTTAAAAGACAATTCTGATGTGAAAAATCCTGAAAAAATAATAGAAAATTTTGAAAATCAAAAAAATTTATTATCAAAATTAACATTTATCCTTAATAAAAAATATGAAATTGACACAGATGGAGAAATTTATATAGTTTATTATGTTTTAACAGAAAAAAATGGAAGAAATTCAAATGAAAAAAAACAAGAAGATGAGAAAAAAAAATTTGATATGGAAAATAATAATTTAAATAATTCAATAAGTCATTATGTACAAAATACAATTGGAGAAGCAAGTTCAGTTTCTGGTAGTTCAATAGGGACAAATAAAGGAAATAGATTTAAATTATCAGGAAGAGAAAAATTAAAAGAAGAAGAAAAATCAGATTTTGAAAAATTAAAACTTTTTTCTAATATAATAACAGGAATAAATGGATTTTTATTAATTTTAGGTTTTTTATATTTAATTTTACTTTTAATTAATGATAATCACTTTACAAAATTATTTAATTTATTCCAAAAATATAAATATTTTATGAGAGGAGTTCAAACAGAAGAAATGAGATTAGTTTCTAATATTTGTATTAAATATCCAAAAAATTCAAATGGATGTAATTGTTATTATCAAACTTATGCTTATAATTTACAAGAAAAATTAAAAATTATTGGTGAAGGAATGGATGTTTCTACTATAATTTATAATCAATTTAAAGAAAATTTTGCAACTATAAATAGTCATTATTTAAATTTTAAACAAAATGTTTTTGAATTATCAACTAATTATGTTAATGAAATTGAAAATGAAAAAATTTTAATTCCTTCTACTTCAAATGAATTAACAAATGATGATAATTTTGTTAAAGAAGAAACTTTTTTAGAAGGGATTAATGTTTTTTTAAATTATTTAGTACAAATTATTAATAGTGATTCTTTAAGAACAACAATAATTCAATTTTTTAATGTTGGAATTGATTATAAAATTTCTGGAATTGATTTAATTAATTCAAGTCAAGAACAAAGAAATATTTATTCTGCTTTAACGAATTATCCTTTTGTTGAAAGAGCTTTATTAAATGTTCAAAATTTAATTAAAAATTGGTTTAGTAATTATTTAAAAGGAATTGAAGATATTTTAATTGGATTTACTGTTGCAATTTATGTTTTAAATTTTGTTTTAATTTGTGTTACTGTTTTTTTTATTTATGAATTTATTACTGTTTTAAATAGAAAATTAGAAACTGTAAAATCAAAATTTGCTTCAGTTTCTTTTATGAAATATTTTAAATCTAAATTTACAAATTTAAAAAGTTTATTAGCTTTATATGAGAAAACACCAATGGAAATAGTAAATAAAATTAATTTAGAAAAAGATGAATTTTTAAAATCTTTAGTAATAGAAAAAAAAGAAGAAATAATTATTCCAGAAAAAATACAAAAAAAAATAAGACAAGAAAACTTAAAATCATTTACTCCATTAGCTAAAGCAAATATATTAATAATTATAGTTTTATATGTAATTTATTATACAATTTCAGTAATACTTTTCATATTAATGAAAGGAAAATTAAAAAAATTAAGAACTGTAGTTGATTTTGTTAATTATAATGCAGAAATTGATAATGATTTAAGTTTAGTTTTAAATAGTCTTCAAATAATGATAATTACAAATACATCACAATATGATTTTGGTTATTTTATAAAAAATAATTCATCTTTTCCTTTAATTTCATATGATATACAAGAACATTTATTTGTAATGAAAATGATAAAAAATATTGAACAACAAGATAAAGAAACTTATAAAGAAATTTCTAATTTTGATCATGTTTCATGTGAAGATTTAAGAACTTTTAAAGATAGTGATTTTATTTCAATTATTCCAAATGGAGAAGAAGAAAAATATTATTCTTATTTAACTGATGTTTGTAATGCTTTAGGTGTTATGGAATATCAAAAACAAGATTTAGTAATGAATAATATTATTTTTTTAGAGGAAAAATTATTAAAAGGAATTTTAAAAGTTGAATATGATTCTAAATTAAAATATATTGATCAAAATGAATTATATGAAATTTATTCTCTTCATCTTGTTATTATGAGAATTATTAGAAGTTATTTAAATGAAAGTGCTTTACCTAAATTAACTAGTCAAGTTTTAAATGCTCATAAAAAAGTTTTTGTTATTTGTTTAAGTGTTAATTTAGTTATGGAATTTACTTTGATGATTTTGTTATATTGTTTAATACCAAAAAAATTATTAGAGACTAATACTAAAGTTGGATTGTTTATTTATTTTTTAGATTGATTTTTTTTTAATTATAATATTTATTTTTGGAATTTTTTTTAAATTTATAAAGTTAATTATATATATTTTTAAGAACAAAAATATTTTTTTTTAAATTTTTTATAATAAAGATTTTAAAATTTAATAAAATAAAAAAATATTATTTAATCTTTATTTATTAATAATTCAATTTCATCATCTTTATCTAAAAAAATAATA
>Ga0310695_10013802_pt1 | contig 11021 bp, 5 predicted proteins | sample RumenRJG_04DNA_FD_203882 | JGI IMG/M metagenome (GOLD analysis project Ga0310695, IMG submission 203882) | Bovine rumen microbial communities from Lethbridge, Alberta, Canada - RJG_04 (v2) (version 2) | ecosystem: Host-associated > Mammals > Digestive system > Stomach > Rumen | place: Canada... | reverse complement strand
GTTTTCAATATTTTTTATTTGATTAATCATATTATTTAATTTATTATCAACTTGATTCATTTCTTTACAACGATTATGATTTAAACAATTTATTTCATTAACAGTACAAGAATAATCTTTTTGTAATTCATTAAATTTTTGTAATAAAATTTTATATTCAATTTCATATTTTTCTTTTTCATCTAAAATTTGTTTTAATTCATTTTCAGTTTCATTTAACTTTTTTTGTAAAATAACTTTCGCATTAAATTTTTCTTCATAAGTTTCTTCTTCTTTTTTTTTATTTTGTAATTCATTTATTATTTTTTTAAGTTCACAATTTTCTTTACAAATTTTTTCATTATCATTTAATATTTCAAAATTTTTATTTTGTTCTTGATTTATATTATTTTCTAATTGTTTATTAATATTATTTAAACGATTTATATCTTCTTTTAACATAATATTATCTGATTTTAATGTTGCCATTTCATCATTAATTGAAAATTGAGGATTATTATTTGAATAATTATTTTGAAGTGATTGTGATTTTAAATTTTTTATATTTTTATTTATTTCAAAAGATTTATTTTGTAAATCTTTTAAAGATTTATTTAATTTTTTATAATTTTTATCATCTGGAGAAAAATGATTTTGAAGAGATTGAGTTGATTGATATGTAGTATTATTATTATTATTATTATTAATATCGTTTAAATTATTGTTATTTATATTATTATTGTTATTGAATTGTCTATTACGTAAAATTTTTAAATCGTTTTCATCATTTTCATCATATGAATTAAAAGCTGCATTGTTTGGAATATTATAATTATTTATTTTGTTAATATATTTTGGTTGATCATTATTATTAGGTGAATTATTAAAAGTATTATTATTTGAATTATTAAAATTATTATTTAAATTAGGATTTTGGTTTTTATATAAAACATTTGATGAATTCATATATTTTTCTCCTATTTCATTGTTATTATTATTAAAATTATTTAAATTAATACTTTTATTTGGAATATTATTATTTAAATTATCATAATTATAATTATTATTATAATCATTATCATTATTAGTTCCTTCATAATTACTATCATTATTATCATTATATAAATTTTTATATTTTTCTTGTTTATCATCTTCAATATTATCATTTTTATAATAATTATCTTCAATATTATTATTATTATCCATAACATTATTTCTATCATCAACAAGTTTCATATCAACATTTAATCTAATTTGATTTCTAATCCAATTAGTAAATTTTAATGATTTTAATGATAATTTTAAAGGAAATTCCCAAGGAATAACATTATTAAAAAAAATACAATTAGAATTATAATTTAAAGTATTTTTTAAACATAAAGTTACTTTACTTTCATTTTTTGGTGTTAAATTTTGACTATTACAAATAATATTATTAGCAACTGAATTAAATACTTTATTTGTATTTTGAGCTAATAAATTATTATTATTATTATCATATTCATTATTAAAATTTATTATTTCTCCAAAATCATTACTGGCCAATTCAACAAAATCAATTTGAGAATAATAATTATCATTTTCATTATTTTCTTCATCTTCTTCATTTTTTTTATTTTCTTCATTTATTTTTTCAATATAAAGACTAATTATTAAATGACCTTTATTATTTAAGCTATCAATTTTTAATTTTTTTTGTAATTTTTTTCTTTCAGTCATTACATATTTCATATATCCTTCAAATTCATTTTTTTCATTTAAAATTTTTTTTTGAATAGGAATAATATCAACTTTAATTTGATTATCTTCATAATATTTTTCGATTTTAACCTTTTTTTCTTTTTTTTTAGGACTTAATAAGTCATAAGCATCATCCATAAAAACTTCTAAAAAAGAAATTTTTAATAAAAAATGTTCATTATTTTTTTCTTCTTTATTATTGACTTGTTTAGTTAAATCAATTAAATCAAAAATTTCATCTACACTTCTAGATAATAATCCTTTTTCATTACTTTCCATATCATTACTTCCTCTTAATAAATAACTTTTACCTGAATTTTTTGGACCAAAAAAAAATACACAAGTATTCTTTTTTTTAAATAAATTAATTATACAATCTTTAATATTCTCATTGTAAATTTTATCAAAATTATGTGTTTCATTATATATTTTATCATATTGTAATAATGATGTTTCATTTAATATTGTTTGATGAAATTCAAATAAATCTTTTTCATTTTGAAACGCTTTGTTTATTGATGAACCTTTCAAAGGTTTGTTTGAGACTATTAAAGATTTACATGGATTTTTACATGTAAAAATTGTGTATTTAATGTTTGGATTTAAAATATTTGGTGAAATTGGAAGATTGTTTTGATTTGATGTTTTTTTTTTATTTAGATTTTGAGAATATTTTGATTGTTTTGTTACTGGATTATAAAATAAAGGATTTGATTTAATTTTTGGTAAAGTTTCTCCTCTAAGACATGTTATGAATGAAACTATGTGATTTGATAAAGTTGGACTATTTTGATATGAAGTGTTATTAAAGAACATGTATTTTATATTTTTAAAATTTATATTTAATTATATAATAATAATATATTAATTCATTTAATTATTGTTATATTATTTAAATTAAAATATAATTTATTATTTTTAATGATTATATATTCTAATTTTACATTTATATCAATTTTATCATATATATTATTAAATTTAATATATTCCTTTCAATTAGATCTTCAAATCCAACAAATTCCAACTTCTTTTAATAAAAATAAAAATATAAAAAAACATTTTAACCTTCGCTCCCTTTTATCTAAACCATTTCAAAGTTATGATGATACTTACAATATAATGTCCATTCCATTATGTATAGGAATTCCAAATCAATGTCTTAACTTATTATATGACACAGGATCAATGTATATGGTTGTAGGTTCTTCCTCTCCAAATTCAAAATTTTCAAAATTTTATAACAGCAGTAAATCTCAAACTTTTTCATCAAAAGTTCAAGGTTATGTTGCATTAACTTATCGACATGGTGCAATTCAGGCACGAGAAATTATGGATTTTGTTTATTTAACAGAACATAAACCTAAATTTACATTTAATTTTTTACATGCATGGAATACAACAATTCAATACAATTTTGATGGAATTTTAGGACTTGGATTTTTTTATCCCGCAAGAAATAATGATAATATTTTCGATGAAAGATTTTCAATAATAGATTATTTAAAATATAATGGAATAATAAATCATAAAAGATTTGGACATGAATATTTAAATCAAACATATGGAAAATTTTATATAGATGAAATACCTAATAGTATGAAAAATAAAAATTATTATAAATGTGATGTTTATCCTTTCATTCCTTATTTAAGTAAATGGCATTGTGAATTAAGAGCAATTAGTTTTTCAAATGGAGAAAATTTTACATTAGATTATTCACCTGCTGCATTTGATACAGCATATATAGATATAAGAGGTCCTTTCAATGAGGGAAAGAAAATTTTTAATGAAATTTTAAAACAATCAAAAGGAATGTGTCAAAGTGAAACAATTGAAAAAAATAATCAAACTTATAGTAAAATAATATGTGATGAAGATATTTCATTAAGTAGTTTTTCTGATATTTATTTTAATTTAAAAGGAAAAGAATTAACTTTATTTAAAGATGATTTATTTAGATTGGTTTTAATTAATGGAAAAGTTAAATATGTATGTAAAATTGTTTTAGATTCTACTTATAATTATTGGAATTTAGGTGAACCTGTTTTAAAAAATTATGATTTAATTTTTGATTATGAAGGAAAAACGGTTGGGTTTCAAGAAAATATTAATTTTTATGGAGAAAGTTGGTTACCCGTTATTATTTTATTTATTTTATTTGTAGGAATTTTTTCTTTTGGTGTTTGGTTATATATAAATAGAAAAAAAATATTCATGAAGAAAATTGATAATGAACAAATTGAAAAATTAAATTCAGATGTGTTTGATGAAGGAAAACAACTTGGTGATATTCAAGAGGAATAATACTAGTAAATATAAATATTTTTATTTAAGTATAATATAAATAATATATTATTTAAAATTAATTTAAAATTACATTTATTAAATTCTTGAATAATAAATATTAAATTTTTAAGAAATTAATAATGAAAATCTCAAATTATAATAATAATAAAACTCGTTCTATAGAATTATTAGATAATTTATCATCAAAAAGTAATTCAAATATAAATCAAAAAAATTATTTAAGTAATTTAACATTAAATCCTTCATTATATCGTGAAATAAAAACAAGAATAAACATGGTAAACAATATTAAAAATGAAATATATAATTTACAATTAAATAATAATGAATTTAAAATAGATTTTTTAAATAAAATTAAAATTTCCGAAGAAGAATATAATAAATCTTTAAATGAAATTAATTTAATTTTATTAAATCTTAATGAATATGATATTTTAGATTTAAAAATGCATAAAAAATTACATTACAATGAAAAAAAAATTTTAGAAATTTTTTATTATTTGACAGAAATTAATGAAAATTTTGATTTTAATTCTTTTAAAAATAAAATTAATTTAAATAATTTCAAAGAAAATGTTTTAAATATTAATTATCAAAATATTAATCCAAAACGAATTAATTTTTATTTAAATCAAATTAGTCATAGAAATAATTTTAATAATTTTTTTTCAACAATAGCTCTTAATGATAAAGGATTAGAAATAATTTTTCAATTAGTAAAAAATATATTAAAAATTTTTTTATATTTATTTCAAAATAAAAAATTAAAAAAAGATGTTTTAATTTCCACAAAACAAACTAGAAATATTAAACATAAAAGTATTTCATTAAATCCAATTCAAAAACAAAATTTATATAATAAATTAAATAAATATGATAGCACAAATTATAGTGATAATAATTTCAATAATATAAATGAATATAAAAATAAAGAAAGTAATAATAATAATATTGTTAATATTAATGTTATTAATGATTTTTATAATGATAATTTAAATACCATAAAAATATTAAGTTCAATAAATAGCAATAATTCTCATAATTCAATAAATAATGATAAATTTACTTCTTATTATATTGAAAAAAAAAATAATAATAATAATAAAATTATTTATATAAATGATTTTTCAGATTTTAATAGTATTAGTCATTCATCTGAATATTTTAATATAAATAAAATATATAATTTAATTCAAAATAAAAATAAAAAAAATAATATTTTTCAAAATTCAAATAGCAGAAATAAATATCATATTCAAAATAATGATAATTTAAATAATATAAAAATAAAAAATATTATTTTAAATAGAAATTATATGAATAATTTTATTAATAAAGAAAAAAAAATAAATGAATTATTACCTTTATTAAAATATAAAACTTTTCATGAAATGAGAGAATATTTTAATATGATTCCTAATAAAGGAAAAATAAATAAAGAAATTGAAGAAAAAAATAAAAATATTATGAATAAAAATTTGTTTAATGATAGAAAAAGTCAAAGAAGAATTATGAATTTATTAGCAAAAGGAGAAAACACTGTATTAAAAAATGTTCCAATTTATAAAATTAAAAAAATTATTCAAAATAATTATTAATTTTTTTTATTTATATTTTAAAATATTAATTAATTTTATTAATAATTAAAGAAAAAATTATGTCAACTAATTCAAATAATTATAACAATTATGATATTAATAAAGTTTATAACCCAAATTATAATATAAATAATAATAATAATAATTTTAATAACAATTTAAATAATAAAAATAATAATAATAATAATTTTAATAATTATAATTATAATAATAATAATTTTAAAAATAATAATTATAATAATAATAATAATTTAAATAATAATAATAATAATCATAATAATCATAATAATCATAATATTCAAAATAATAATAACAATAATAACAATAACAATAACAATAATTATAATAATAATAACAATAATAATAATAACTATAATAATAACAATAATAGCAATAATAATAACAATAATAATAATCAAAATTTATCATATTATCAAAATAAATTAAAAAAAGCTTATAATATTTATATACAAGGTCAAACAGAATTTAAAAATTTTAATTTTTTAACTGCTATAAATTATTATGAAACTGCTCTTACTTTAATAAATGAATCTTATCCACATATTATTAATAATCCTAATTTAAAAAATACAACAGATAAATTTTATAAACAATTAAATCAAGTAATAAATACAGCAAAATTTCAATATAAAAATAAGTTTGAATATAAATCACAAGTTGGATACGCAAATGAAAATGATTACAATAAAAAAACAATTTTTTTAAATGATAATAACAATAATAATAATAATCAAAATGAAAATCAATTTTCAGATAACAACAACAATAATAATAAAATATATAAAGATTCTAATAATGTTAAAATAAATAATAACAATTACAACGATAAAAAAAGAAACAATACTTATAATAATACATCTAATAATAATAATAATAAACAAAATAATAAAAAAGAAGAAAAAGTTGTAGGAAATGAATTAAAAGAAAGAATTTTATCTGAAATTGTTGATAATTCACCTGGAGTTTCATTTACAGATGTTGTTGGTTTAGATTCAGCCAAACAAATATTAAAAGAAATAATAATAATTCCCAGTCTTCGTCCTGATCTTTTCACTGGCCTTAGAGCTCCTCCAAGAGGTTTATTATTATTTGGTCCTCCTGGAACAGGAAAAACAATGATTGCAAAAGCAGTTGCTACTGAATGTTCATGTACATTTTTTAATATTAGTGCATCTTCTTTAACAAGTAAATATTTAGGAGAAAGTGAAAAATTAGTAAGAGCTCTTTTTGAATTGGCTTTTGAAAAAACTCCAAGTGTCGTTTTTATAGATGAAATTGAATCTATTTTATCTAAAAGAAAAGAAGATGAAAATGAAGCAATGAAAAGATTAAAAACTGAATTTTTAACTCAATTTGATGGAGTTGGTTCAAGTCAAGAAGCAAGAGTATTAATAATTGGAGCAACAAATAGACCATTTGATTTAGATCCTGCTGTAGTAAGAAGATTACCAAAAAGAGTTTACATAGGACCTTTTAAAAATGAAGAAAAAAAATTCTTTATTAAACAAATTATAACAAAAAATGCAAATAATATTACTGATGAAGAATTTACTAAAATAAGTGAATTATGTACTAATTATAGTAATAGTGATTTAAAAGAATTATGCAGAGAAGCAGCTTATGAGCCTTTAAGAGAAATAAGTAAAGATGTGAATAGTTTACAAAATATTCAAAAATTAAGACCTATTTGTTATGAGGATTTTGTAAAAGCAGTTAAAAAAGTTAGAGGAACTCTTACAAAAGATGTTTTAAAAGAATTAGAAAAATGGAATCAAGAATTCGGAGCTTTAAATTAAATTATTTAAAATTAGTTTAATTTTAATTTAAAATTATTAAATAAATATATTATTATTAAATATTAATATCATTTAAATAATATTTTATAAATAATTAAATAAAAAATATACATTATTATCATTTATTTTTAAATTTACTTTTCATATTATATTTTATTTATTAAATTATTTATTTCATTAAAATAAAATTTATTTCTTTTCTTTCTTTCCTTTTTCTTTTTTTCCACCTTTTTCTCCTTTTCCTTTATCACCTTTTCCTTTTCCACCTTTTGCTTCAACAATTTTAGCATATGCAGTTCTGCATCTACCGCAATATAATCTATTTTCATGTTCTGCTAAAAATGTTCCAGGAGGACAAACTTTACACATTTGTCTTAATCTTATTACTTTATTTTCATTTTCAATTTTATAATGTTTAAATACAGCTAAATTTATTTTTTTATGAACATGTTTTTTTTTAGTTTTTTTTACTTCTTTTTTCTTTTTTTTTTTAGCTCCACCTTCTAATGAAATTTTTAAATAAACTTCAGCGTTGTCATTTACTATTCCAAAATTTGAATTATTTAAAATTTGGTTTTGGAATAATAAAGTTTGTTCATCAACTGAAATTCCCATTTTTTCTGAAATGTTGTTTTGAAGTTGAGAAAAACTTTCTACGTTTTCAAATGCATTTGATACACCTGTGATTGTTTTTACAAGGATATACATTTATAATAAAATAAAAATTATTTTTTTAATTTAATATTTATTAAATAATAAAAATTATTTATTTATTTTTTATTAAAATTAATTTAATAATAACAATTTACACTTATAATTTAAGAATAATAATAATTTTAACTACTATTGTCAAATTTATTAAAATTTTCTTTTTTAAATATTTTTTTTCTTTATAGTTTTTTCACTTATTGATTTTTTTAATAATTTGTTTATTGAATATGGAGAAGGTTTTGTTTTAATATAAACTATTTTATTATTTTTTTCAAAATTATTTAGAATATTTTGTCTTTTTGGCGAAGGACTCATATTTTTTTTATAATAATAATTATTATTACTGTTACTATTTTTTAATTTATTTAATGAATTATTTGGAGATAAATTTTTTTTATTTTCTAATTTTATTTTTTTTAAAGAAAGTTTATCATTAACATATTTTATTTTATTATCTATATTATTATTATTACCGAATTTATTTTTATTTACTTTTATATTGTTAACTATATTTAAATTGTTATTTTTATTTATATTATTATTATTTTTTTTTTTCTCATTATTAATTTTTTCATTAACAATTTTAACAGCATTATCAAATTCTTGATTTAAATCAACATTTTGATTATCTTCATCATTATTATAAGTATATCCTATATACTCCATATTTTTTCTTTTTTTATATTTATATTTTGTTGGATAAAAATCTTCTTCAGAACTTATAATATCAAAATAAGACATATCCCAATCATTTTCTAATTGAGGTATAAAAGGGGGTTCCATTTTTCTAATTTCATCCCAATTAAAATTTTTAAAAAAAATATGATTTTTAATTTCATCCACTCCTTTTTTTCCTAATCTTGTATTTGAATTATTAATTAATTTTTTTATTAGATCTTTTGCATTTTCAGATATCATTTTTTGACTAGGAAATTTTAAATAATTTTGCCAATTTAAAATTTTATTACATACTTCTCTAGTTTCTTTACTACAAAAAGGAGCATAACCTATTAACATTTCATAAAAAATAACACCTACTGACCACCAATCTATATCTTTATTATATCCTTTTTTATTCAAAACTTCAGGAGCTACATAATAAGCTGTTCCAACACATGAATAATTTTTTTTATTATGAGTTTTTATATTTTCATTAAAAGTTTCATCTACATTTTTATTATTATAATAATAATCTTCACGTAATTTATCACTAACTTTAGATAAACCAAAATCACTTAATTTAATATGACCATCTTTTCCTATTAAAATATTATCAGGTTTAATATCTCTATGAATGCAATCAAATTTATGTATACTATCAACAGCTAAAATAATTTCAGCTATATAAAATCTTGCTTCTTCTTCGGAAAGAATATCTTTTTTTATTAATAAATTCATTAGATCTCCTCCTGGCAAATATTCCATAACTAAAAATAAATAATCATCTTCTTGAAAAGATGCTTTTAATTCAACTATCCAAGGCGATTTTATTTTACTCATTAATAACTGTTCATTTCTTGTATGAATAATTTGATTTTTTTCTTCTAAAACTTTTTTTTTTATTTTTTTTATTGCATATATATTTCCTGTGGATTTTTCTCTACAAACATGAACTTCACCAAAAGCACCTTTTCCTATTATTCCAAGAGATTCGTAATCAAAAATAGAATTTTTTTTACGTGCTGAACGAATTTTTGCTGATTCTTGTTCAATAATATTTTGATATATTTGGTTTTTATTATTTTCTGATAAATTTAAATTATTTATTTTTTCTATTATATTTGACCATTCATTATTTTTTATTACTTTAAGATTATATTTATGTTCAATATATTCTTTGGCTATTTTTACTTTATCACATGTTAATTGAGAGATTTTTTTTTCTTTTACTAATTGTTCTAATGGTATTTCTCTTTTCATTATTTATTATTTTATAAAAATTAATATTAAAAATAAATAAATAATTATTATTATTATTATTAAAATTATATTTTCTTCATTTTCTTATTTTATAATTTTTTATAAAATATTTTTTTATTATTTAAAAATAAAAAATATTTTAATTTTTAAAATATGAAAAAAAATAATACTGAAAAAATCATTAATAATAAAAATAATAATAATAATAAATATAAAACATTTAGATCTAATAATATTTCCGTTAAAAAATTAAATTTATTAATCTTAAATAAAAATAAAATAGATTTAATAAATGAAAATAATGAATTAAAAAAAGAAATAAAAAATTTATTATATGAAAAAAATCAATTAAAAGAAATAAATTTAAATAAAGAAAAAACAATATTAAATTATGAAGATAAATTTAAATTATTAGAAATTTATTTATATGAAAATAAATATATTGAACAAAGAATAAATATTATTTATAACTCAATGAAAAATATTGAATTTAAAGTTAATACAAATTATATAAAAAATAATGATTTATTAATTAATAAAGAAGAAAAAGAACAAAAATTTAAAGAACTTTGTAATAAAATAAATGAAATTGAAATAATGATAAATAATATTCATAAAGAAAATATTAAATTAAAAAATAATATAAATAAAATAAACAATAAAATAAAAACAGATGAAATAAGTATTAATAAAGAAATAAATATTAATTATAATGAAAAAGAAAAAAAAAATTATATTTTTATTATTGAAGATAAAAAAGAAAATTTTTTTAATTTTTCTTATAATCATTATCGTTCAATTGATTATGATAATGATACTACAAATAGTAATAGTCATAGTAAAAAATTTCATAAAAAAAAATCAAGAAATAATTTTAATTATTTTAATAAAAATAACAGTATAAAAAATAAACAATATAAAAGTGTATCAAATAGAAATAAAAATAAAA
>Ga0310695_10013801_pt1 | contig 11021 bp, 3 predicted proteins | sample RumenRJG_04DNA_FD_203882 | JGI IMG/M metagenome (GOLD analysis project Ga0310695, IMG submission 203882) | Bovine rumen microbial communities from Lethbridge, Alberta, Canada - RJG_04 (v2) (version 2) | ecosystem: Host-associated > Mammals > Digestive system > Stomach > Rumen | place: Canada... | reverse complement strand
AAACAGTATAATATGATCTAAAGGAAAGTCAGTCACTTTGGTGGCTGGCTTTTTTTTCACTCAGCAAAAGCTGCAGCAATGGATTCCAAAAGTGCAATCATATATACGTTTGTATCTATGCGTAATGCCGTATATACGAATTATTGTAAATGCTTGATATTTGACGCCTTTTGTGATTGTTGGAAGTATATAATGAATGTTATATGGGCGGAGTGGCACATTGGGACGAATAGACATAATATTAATAGCTGAAAAGATGGACCAGGCTCATACACTTGTTGGCAAGTAACTGCCCTTGCAACCGGATAAGTCAGTCTCCAGGAAAGAGTTATCATGAAAGCTTTGCTAGAAAAAATCAGGAAGTTGCTGAAAGACAGAAGATTTCGTCAACTCTGGTACCGATCGGTGAGCGCCTTTGCGGCCGTTGTGGTCTTCATAACAACGTATGCCCTTGTTTTGCCTGCCATAACACTTGAAAAAACGGCAGCATGCGGAATCGAAGAGCACCAGCATGACGAAAGCTGCTATGAATCCAGACTCGTATGCGGTCAGGAGGAAAGTGAAGGCCATCATCATGATGACAGCTGCTACTCCATCACAAAAGAGTTGGTGTGTGACCTGGAAGAGCATGAGCACTCAGAGGAGAACGGGTGCTATGACGAGGAAGGAAATCTGATTTGTAAGACTCCCGGGCATACACATAGTGCATCCTGTTTCAAAGAAAGTAAGACTCTTACCTGCGGACAGGTAGAAAGAGAAGGACATCATCACACAGATGCCTGCTATGATGAAGTTCTTGTCTGCGGTAAAGAATCACATATTCACAGTACGGAATGCTACAAAGAAGACAGCAGCGCCGTTGCCGCGACAGATGAAGCGTCGGCAGGAGCGTCTACTGCAACATCGGGAGAGTCAGACTCTGCCGGTTCTGTTGAAGTGCCTGGAGAATCTGCAGAAGACGGAACTGCCGGTATGACAGATACGACTGAGGAGCCGGTTGTTTCCGACCCTTCGGTCCCGCAGCTGGATCCCGTTGACATGGATGCCATGATGACGAAGGATACCGGCTTTTATTATTTTCATGCTGAGGAAGGCGAGGACATCCCTGCAAACAGTGCAGAGATTACAGAATGGCAGAAGGAAAAGAAGGACACGGTACTGGATTCGACTGATTTGGTCAAAGCTTATTTTGCATATAAAATCCCGGCAGGAAGTCTGAATGAATCAAATCCTGTTGCCAGATACCGCCTGCCCGGCAGCATTCATCTGACAGATGATCAGATTGAGGCCATCAACCTTACTGAGAACGGGATTTATGCATCTATGGATCAGGAGGCTGAGACAGAAGCTCAGAGATATCTGGGCGTGGAAGCTGTCGAGGGGGACAGAAAACCGGATGAGGAACTTGTGGATGGTGTGCAGGAATACATCAGCGCAGTCGTCAGAGCGGAAAATGTCTTTGATGAAAATGATCAATATATTGGTCAGGACCTGATCTTTACATTCGTACCCTACACCATTGAGAAGAATCAGAATACCTATGATGCTGACGGAAGTCAGCTTACAGCCGGCGAGAAGATCACCGGCTGGTTTGCGTGCGATTTCAACATGAGCCAGATCGACTGGGTGGAGGAAGAGACCGATCTTGACAACAGCACAGCAGAGAAATCGGCAGAGGTCATTTTTGTTGAAGAAGACAGGGAGATTGGAAGAAAGGAAATCAGCACTGTCCTGAATCTGGTCGAGACCATCGGCACCGACGACAATTCAGAGGATGTATCTTCGGAATCTTCTGAAGAAACAGCTGAGGCCGCTTCCACAGAGGACGCTTCACCGGAAGAAGAGTCTGCAGCCTCATCCACAGATGAAACAGTATCCGGCGCAGATGAAGCAGGATCCGACGCAGAGAAGATAAAAACCTCCGAATATAAATCCGGTACCCTTACAGCGGACGGAGACGGATACAAGATCACATTAGACTACACCGAAGAAGCAAAGATTCCGGAGAACGCTGAACTGTCTGTCAAAGAGATCACCCCTGAAACAGACAAGGAAGCCTATGAAGCATGCCTTGAACAGGCAAAGAAGCAGGTGACCGGCGATGATAAGTCCACCGTGGATCAGACAGCTTCCCGCTTCTTTGATATTGAGATTGTTGTCAAGAGTACCGATGATGATCAGGGCGAAAGCATCCAGAAGATTGAGCCTGCGGCACCTGTCAGTGTGAATATTCAGATTTCTGACACTTCCCGGAATACAGAAGCTGAGTCTGAGCCTGGAAAAACTGAACAGAGTGATCCCACTGTACTTCACTTTGCCGAAGAGGGGGTCGAACAGATCGATTCTACGGTCAAGGAAAGTAAGGAAGAAAAGAGCGGAGAAAGACAGAGTACAGAAGTGCAGTTTGAAGCAGAATCCTTCTCTGTTTATGGCGTGGTGTACACAGTGGACTTCGAGTACTCCGTGAACGGCAAAATGTACCAGTTCAGCCTTCCTGGAGGCGAAAAAATTGCATTATCAGACCTTATAGAAGTGCTGGGTATAATTGGTGATACGAACAACGGAGAAAAAGCGGCATTTAATAGCGTGGACAGCTTTCTTAAGGAAGTGGCGAATGTTGAGTTCTCAGATGAGAGCTTGGTTAAGGTTACCAAAAATGAAGAAGGTAACGATTGGACACTGGAGAGCCTGGCTCCGTTTGATACTGAGGAGAGCCTGACCATCACCATGAAAAATGGGGATGTGGTTGTCGTTAAGGTGACGGATGCCAGAAGACCCAATCTGAGTGACAGTTATGGCCGCATCAAAATTGTTAAGGAGTGGTACGACGCTGACGGAAAACGTATCACGGATGTCGACGATACCTATACGTCGGATTTCATTCTGACAGCTTATGAATATGCACCGTCCGACCTGGTGCGCCTGCACTTCGTGGATGCAGACGGTAACGATGTCAATGAACCTGTCATCGTGCCAACGGGCAGCCTGCAGCTGACATTATACAACACACCTGACGGAGGCGGTACGGGATATGTATTCTCTGCAAAGCCTACGAGCCTCTCGAACCCCAGAAACGACATCAACATGCTGACGGACGTCAACATCCAGTCGAAGTCCGTCGAGCTGGACAGCGGCGAGACCATCAACACCTGGGGCATGAACATTGACCTGAATGACTACGCCGGAGAGCTGTACGACGTGTATCTTGGCATTCAGCCTGGCAGTGAGACCTCTGGTCTAAGCTACTTCAACAGCACCACTGCGCCGACGTGGGGGGCGAACGTTTCCGGCAGCACACATGCGATGAATATCGCATTCCTTGATTCCGGGCGCTGGCAGGGGGATACCTACCGCAACCGTCACATCTGGGATATGATCAAGGGTCAGAACAACGAGTACACACTGCAGAACCAGGATCTGGAGCTGACCAGCTCTGGCGGCAAATTCTTCGCTTATAGCATCGTCGAGAATGAAGCAAGCGCAAATGGTGCGAAGAACTTCACCACAACTATTTCCTGGAACAACGGTGCAAACACCATCTACAGTAACGGCCTGACCGGCTGGTCGCCAAACCTGTATCTGAACACGCCGGTGCTGTCCAATACAGACGCAACCGTCGTAACTGTGAAAAACCAGATGCGGGCCGACGTGGACGTGCCGGTTGAGAAACACTGGACATATATGGATGAATTTGACCAGCAGTACGACTGGGAAGCCAAGTTTGTACTGCAGTATGCCCCGCTGTATGAAGGAGAGGGCACGCCGTCTACTGAATTCAAGGAGGTCGAGCCGCGCCAGTACATCACCATCACTGAGGCGCAGATGGACGACTTCGGCAATTCTTTCTCTGCGCGCAGTTTCAAGAACCTACCGATGTATGGTGAGGACGAAAATGGCCCGTTCCGCTATGAATACTCTGTAGAAGAGGAATCCTACAAAATATACGAGCACGGGAATCCTTCAAATGTTCTAGCCACCTATGATCGCAATGCTCCTGAAGGGGAACAATATACGGGAGGTCTTCCGCATTTTGTACCGTTCTATCCACATGATGCTGGTGAGCTGAGTGCAAATCCCAGCGATTACATGGTTATGGTGACAAACGGACAGGCGTATAGCGAGGATAGTCCGACCATCAACATCACTGTAAACAAGCTATGGGAAGATGAAGAAGTGATGGAGGATGATACACATGATTATAAGGCCTATGTGAAGATTCAGCGTTATGACCAGCAAAGTACGCGTAAGCTGCAGGACTATGATCCGGACACGATGGTTGAAATCAAGTTCTTTGATCAGAATAATAACTATGTGAAATCGGAATTTGTGGAAAAGGGCGTGCAGCAGAGGCTGCACATTACATGGAACTCTTATAATTATGGAAGTTCACAATTTGTGCTGACCAGCAGTCCCAATGTAGTGAACTTCTCTAACATGAATCATCAGTGTGGTTATGGCGAGACGTTAGATGAATATACTAATTGGTTCTACCCTACAGATGGCATGGAGATCCGTGTTAGCACAAATTCATGGAATAATGCAATTGATCCTGCTGTAAACCTGAAAGCATCAGGTCTTGAACTGCTGGATGAGCAGACGAGCGCACCTGGGGCTCCCGATAATGCGTATAATAATGACCCTGAAAATGAGTTTACATTGAGCATGCGGCAGAACCGGTGGTCTACGATCATTACCGATCTTCCGCTGGTAGAGTACACGCGAGATGGCGATACCCAGACCGTTCATCATTATTCCTATTATTTTGTAGAGGAAGAGGAGAAGACGACTCCTACCGGATACAAGTCAAGCTATGTACGCTATGACACGGTGGGAACTGATAATGAGATCGAACTGGGAGATGACAAGTATCGCATCAATTATGACGGAGAGCATGTCACCATCAAGAATACCAAGGATACCCTGCGTATCCACAAAGAATGGCGCGGCGTCGCCAAAAGCGACTGGCCGCTGTACCCTAACACGGTGTTTGACCTGTATGGAGCTAACCGGAATACGCCCCTCAACAACGCCACAGATGGCACGCTGATAAGATCGGGTCTACAACTGAACAAGACCAACAACTGGGAATGGATGCCCGAGGACGAGGATTGGGGTGATGGGGGATTCCCACAGTACGACTACTACTACGTTGTAGAACGTACGGATCTGATGGCGGCTAATGCGGAACTCGGTACACCGGCCTGGGACAATCGATATGAAATCTGGATGTACTACAACGAGAACGGGACGGGCAGCAATGCCCATCCCTGGGAGGCCAAGACGAGCGGCACCGGCAGCATTACCATCCTGAACGCTCTGCATGACAGCGAATATCTGCAGCTTGACCTGAAGAAGAAATGGATGGAGTGGGGCACACCTACGTCCTGGGATACCACGACCGGCGTCTACAAGCGCCTGCACGATCTGGTGATGGGCTTCGTGGTCTACCGCCGCGTGTGGGACGTACCAGTACAGACGAACTCCCAATACCCAAGCGACCATATTATTTCACCTGGACCAATGGGCTGGTCCGACTACGGCAATGAGATCCTGGTTGGCTACGATAGTAACGGCCAGAGAGTGTTGGATGACGGCGGCAACACGTTTGAACTGATCAATGGTGACGGTGGCAACTGGCACTGGACTATCAAGAACCAGGCCGATCACGGTAAAACTACTTCCGACCAGATCGGTCTGACCAGTGAGGGTTGGTACACCAAAGAGGATGGTTCCGTCGTATGGGCGTACTATGAGTACACCGTGCGTGAGACTGGGATCTGGAAGAACCTGAAAAAAGATCCCGTGGATGACCCGGAGATATCCTGGTTTTCCAATTCCGTGCCTATGGCGGCGTGGTACAAGAGCAGCTCTCAGCACAGAGTTGATGAGTTTAACCGCGATATCGGCCAGGACCAGGATCGTTTGATGAATGGCCAGGCTTTCGACATGTATGTCGAAAAACAGTGGGATGATAGCGCGTGGGATGCCCGCGAGGTCTATGTGAAGATTTATCGCCAGTCCCTGGATGGACAATATAAGGATGATTTCACGGCTGAGCTGGCTCGTGACATCAAGATTGGAAATCTGATTGGCTACCTGAACGGCAACGAAAGCATGATCGACGTGGACAATGAGTGGATCGTGTTCACGCCCAGCCGCTCCGGCCTGTACATAGACAAGGTGCTGAAGGCGTACCCGAATACAAGCGGCTCCAACCCCTATGTGTATTGGATGGTTGAGGTCGGCTACAAGGATAAGCATGGCAACGTGCACATGTATGATACTGGCAGCAATGCCGTCGTTAATCAGAGTGCTGTCACCGACAATGACCTGTTGAAGCTGATGCCCACTTATTACACATGGCAGGACGGCCATTATGTGTCCGGCCACAAGCCGGGGCAGAATAACCCTAATGTTGGCATTGTGGTGGGCGACAAAGGCACTAACAAGCTGATGGTGAAAAACACGCCTGTGCGCGATTTCGCCGTGGTCAAGAAATGGCAGGATGCTGCAGGAGATGACATCAGCAATGATCCTAATGTGCCTAATAGTCTGAACATCAAAATCAAGCAGATTCGCTCGGCCACAATCGGAGAGGATATGTTCCAGAAGGAGGGCTACCTGAACTTTGGCGGCAGCCAGACGCTGACCCTTACTAAGCCCAACAGAGACAACAGCGTGGTCGTGGTGGCACAGAGCCATCCCGGTAATACCGAGGTCGCGCAGTCCTACTCCGCGACCATCTCGAACGACACGAACGTCGGGGGGTGGGGCCTGTACATCAGCGGCCTCGAGGAGAAGTACTACGACGAGGACGGCAATCTGTGGACCTGCACCTATAAGGTGGAGGAGCAGACGGACGACATCCCGGACGTGTTCGTTACAGAGGTCAGCTACGACGGCATCATCGATCGCGATAACCGTAACATCACCATCAACAACGTTAAGATGGAAGGCGGTATGCTGAAGGTAGTCAAGCAGATTGCCGACGGTTCCGACTATGAAACCGAGGATCCCTTCGAGATCACCGTTAAACTGACGCCAGCTGAAGGTGGGGCGGCATTCTACCTGGATCCCGGCAAGACCATCGCCGACTACATCGAGGTGGATACCGAGGACACCATCCTGCTGAACGGACCGACTATCACCGGTGAAAACACTGCAGGCACAGAGATTACCATTACGCTGACGCTCGCCGGACGCGGCTTCTTCACCATTAAGAATCTCCATGAAGGTACGACATACGAGGTCACTGAGGAACCGGGCACCGGCTGGCAGCAGCAGGGTGATATCAACTATTCAAATTTGGATCAGACAATCGTTAAAAAGCAGCTGGACACTGCCACCGTCACCAATGAAGAGGAGGAAACTTCACTGGCTATCGAGAAGATCTTCGATGGTTCGCTGGTGGATGACCTGACCGATGAACAGAAACAGAACGTCACTTTCACGGTGACCGGCCCGAACAACTTCAACGAGATCTTCACCTATGGTGTGGACGTCGCTGACGACCACACCTGGAGTGACGGCGTGCATCGTGATCCGTGCGCTTGGATTGGCAGCGTACTGACGATCACCAAGATCGAGCCAGGCACCTATACCGTGACCGAGCAGCACCACGATCTGGCCTCGATCTTCGGCGCTTCCGTAGATCCGACCTACACCCACACCTGGAGTTACAGGGTGAATGATGGCACTCCCGTCACTGAGCCTGATCCAGATCAAGTGAGGGCCGAGGTCATCGCCGGCCAGAGCACGCAGGTGGTCATCACCAACACCTACGATGAGCTCCGCTACGGCTCTCTGCAAATCACCAAAAACGTCACGGTGAACGGACGGGAGACGAACACGAAGCAGGTGGATGGGACCTATGTCTTCTCCATCGCTGGGCCAGATTCTGAGACAGTGGTGAAATGTGTTCAAATCACTGTAACGGACGGTTTGGCAGTCAGCTACAAGGTCGCAGAAGGATCAGCTGCGTCTGTGAATTGGGATTCGATTGAGGCAGTCACTTTTCCTGCCGACGCGGAAACCCGTGAAGCAGTTGTTTCTGACCTTGCTGCTGGCGATTATATCATCACCGAAACCGAAGTTGCTGGCATGACCACAAAGGTCAGTGGTGGAAAGGACAGCGTGTCGAATGCAGAAACAAACAGTATTACTGTAACTGTGACGGCAGGCGAGACTGTCGGTGCGAATGCTAAGGCGACATTCACGAATAACAAGAATCTGATTAATCTGACGATTATTAAGATTGATGAGACAACAAGATCAGATACCAGCCAAACAAAGAAGCTGCCGAATGCTAAGTTTAAGCTGTATAGATATTCAGTTCCGGCTGGGGGATCAACTGGTACATACATTGTTTATCCAGACGACACAAACAGCGAGAAAACGACGAGTGGAACAGAAGGTGACGGCTACGGTACTTTGACGTATGAAAGCCTTCCTGACGGTTATTACAAGATTTCTGAGATAGAGTCTCCTGCCGGTTATGTGAAAACCCAGAATAATGATTTCTATTTCGATATTGTGAATGGTGTGATCACTAGGTATGACAAAGGTTACGCAGAGATTTCAAGAGCAGAAATCTCTGAAGAAACAAATACTGTGAACATAACATATAGCAAATCTGAAAAGACTTTCACTGTTGGAAACAACCCCGGCGCTGCCCTCCCGAACACCGGCGGCCCCGGCACACGGCGCTTCACGATCCTTGGCTCGATCCTAATTGCAGGAGCGGGACTGCTGCTGTGGAGAAGACGGAGAACAATTTAACAAGATCCACACAAAAGGCCAGTTCACTTCAGTGAACTGGCCTTTTTATTGATTATTTGTCTTTAACCTCTGCAAGTGTCAACTGTCAGGCAAGAGAACATCCCCAAGCGTATGCAGCAAGAGAACATCTCCAGGCGCATGAACTCCCCGCCACCGGCGGCCTCGGAACAGGCCTCTTCAGGATTCCCGGATTGATTCTGGCAGGTCTTGCGGGAGCTTTGCTCGTGACAAGGAGAAGACGGCGGGTTTAATACCATGTAACAACGGAAACATAGAGTAAATGCAATGACCGGCCCTGCAGGGATTAAACCTTGCAGGGCCGATTAACATCGGCAGCATCGGCGGCAATGCGATAGTATATGATTTATGTGATTTATCGACCAGGATTTCCAAAATGAGGACGATAAAATCCATATATATTGTTGATTTATGGGTTCGAGAATTTATGCTTGCCTCGGCTCTTATTCCCTGATAGACTATATGTATCCAAACAAACACTTTGGAAGAATTGTGTTTTGAGTTCCGCAGAATGTAAGCAAAGGAGACCTGTCGATGGCAATGCAGATTGCGGTAGGTGATGAAGGCTTTGAAGAGATTCGAAAATCCGGACTATACTACGTAGATAAGACAGAATTGCTGTATGATCTCGTGTCACGGACGAAAAATAAGGTGACACTGTTTACCCGTCCGCGCCGCTTTGGCAAAACTCTGAACATGAGCATGATAGAAAGCTTCTTCGAGATCGGCCGTGACAGCAGGGCTGTGTTTGATGGACTTAATATTGTAAAGCATGAAGATTTTTGTCATGAGTGGATGAACCAATATCCTGTCCTGTTCATATCGTTTAAGGATGTTGACGGACTGGACTTTGAGAGTGCTTTTATCACACTTCAGAGTGTGATATCTGATCTTTGCTTCAGGTATTCTCATATATTTGATAACGATAAGGTTGATCCTGTAGACAAAGCTACATTTGCCATGCTGAAAGAAAAGAGACTGGCGCCGGCAGCATTGAAATCCTGTTTGAAAACTATCATGCGCATGATGAATGCTGTGTATGGCAGGCCGGTGATTCTGCTGATTGATGAGTACGATGTTCCTCTTTCCAAGGCAAGTGAGAAGAATACAGCGCAGAACCGATATTATGAGCAGATGCTCGATGTAATCAAAGGCATGCTTAGTATCGCATTAAAGACAAATGATTATTTGAAATTTGCTGTGGTCACCGGATGTCTTCGTATTGCGAAAGAAAGCATTTTTACAGGCACCAACAATTTTGTGTCTTATTCTGTGCTGGATGAAGAGTTCTCTGAGTATTTCGGATTCACCCGTAAGGAAGTAGATGGTCTTCTGACCGCTGTGAACAGGGAAGATAAAGCAGATACAATCGAAGAGTGGTATGATGGATATGTCTTTGGGGATACTCGCGTTTTTTGCCCCTGGGACGTTGCCAGTTATGTAGCTGCTCTATTACGCAGAGAGAATGCAAGGCCAAAGAATTATTGGAAAAATACCAGCAGCAACAGCGTGATCAAAGAATTTGTGGGCCGCTTTAAAGTTTCAGGCAAGTTTGAAACTCTGATGAATGGCGGGACAATCACGGAGACAATTTCAGATGAGCTGACTTACGATATCTTGCACGAAACGGAGCAGAATCTATGGAGTGTCCTTCTGATGACCGGATATCTGACGAAAGCAGATCCTGATGCAGAAGGAGACACAGTTGCCCTGAAGATTCCAAATGCTGAAATAGCCGGCATTTTTCAGGAGGCTGTGGCAGTGCATTTTAAGGAGTCTCTGGATGTATCGCAGCAGGAAGCTTTAATGGACGCCCTTTGGGCAGGGGATGCAGAGACCGCTTCAAGGATAATGTCTGATCTTTTGTGGAAGACAATCAGCTACATGGATTACCATGAAGATTATTATCATGCATTCCTGGCCGGATTGTTTGTGGGAAGAGGCTATGAAACAGCTTCTAATAAGGAGCGCGGCCTGGGAAGACCGGATCTGCAGTTATTCGATGTTGACAACCGCCGCGCAATGATCATAGAAGCTAAGAAATCAGATAGTGCGGCTCAAATGGAGAAGGACTGCAATGATGCTCTGAAACAAATTGTGGATCAGGGATATGCAAAAAACCTGAGTTCTGGTTTTGAAACGATCCTGTGCTACGGAATCTCTTTCTTCCAGAAATCGGCAATGATCAGGAAACTGTGAAACAAAGTCTCTCTAAGTCTGATTAA
>Ga0310695_10013799_pt1 | contig 11021 bp, 11 predicted proteins | sample RumenRJG_04DNA_FD_203882 | JGI IMG/M metagenome (GOLD analysis project Ga0310695, IMG submission 203882) | Bovine rumen microbial communities from Lethbridge, Alberta, Canada - RJG_04 (v2) (version 2) | ecosystem: Host-associated > Mammals > Digestive system > Stomach > Rumen | place: Canada... | reverse complement strand
TGCAAAAGGTAACGCAACCGAAAAAAGTGATATTGATTTGATGGTGGACAGCAATTTGCGGGGGCTGCGTTTTTTTGCCTTTATAGAAGATATAAGAGAAGCTCTTGACCAAAAGGAAGTAGATGTCTTTGATGTGACCCATATAGATTCTGGTTCAAAAGTGCAGCAAGAAATTGCTTCTACAGGAGTAAGAATTTATGGATAATTTGGCAACAGTTTCAAAGATGATTTTGCACATTGAAAAAATCCAAGAATACATAAAAGATTTGGATTATGAAAGTTTTTCTAAGAATGAAATGATAGTAGAAGCCTGTGCTTTTAATTTTAGCCAAATTGGTGAGCTTTCGCATAGGTTGGAAGATGGATTTCAGAAAAGTAATCCTCTGATTCCTTGGAAAGCAATTTATGGGATGCGTAACAAAATCATTCACGATTACGATGGAATAAATCTAAAAGTTGTTTTGGAAACTATTACAGAAGATTTGCCTGTGCTTGCAACCCAACTGAAAAAGATAATATAGGCATGATTGTTTTTTTTTATGCCAACAAATGTCGTGGCCAGCTGGGGAAAGGTTGCAGATGCAAGCACGGCCGGGATTGGAGGGGCGGCGTAGCCGTTGCGGAACGAAGTGGAGTAATGGAGCGGGAAGGGACCCGCGGAACCCCGGAAAGCCCTTGAAAAATGGCCTCCTTGCCATTTTTGAGCCCGGGTTTTCTTGCAAAAACCCGCGAACTTCTGCGCAAACATTTGACGCGCCCTCCATGGCGCTGCTTGTTGGACAAGTAAAAAATGGCAAGATGTTCTTTTTTTAGTATTTGCTTTAACCAGGCAAGTGCCGCAAAAATCAGAGCAAAACCTCTGCAAAATTCAGACTTGGCTTAAATTTGTGGACAAATCCCATGACTTAATGTATAATTGAAAAGACGTGGGGATAAAAATGGAAGAAATCACTTACAAAACTACAGGCACTTGTTCTAAGGCCATTCATTTTGCGAAGGATGGCGACAAAATCACCAACATCCGCTTTGACGGCGGCTGCAACGGGAATCTTAAGGCTATTGCAAAGCTTTGCGAGGGCATGACTGCCAAGGAAATAGCAGGCAAACTGCTTGGAAACTTGTGCGGTGCAAAGAACACTTCATGTGCGGATCAGCTTGCGAAGGCTGTAATGGCTAGCTAAGAGAAAGAAATGTATATTCAGTCTAAATTTTCACAGAACACAATTGAAAGAATCTTTGCCGATTTTCAGATTAACAGCGGGGAAGAAGTCCTTTATGCAATCTGGCTTTCTGGTGGGCGCAAGGGCTTTGTTTTTACCGACAGGCGCTTTTACTGGAACATTAAGACTTCCATAGTGCGCAATTCGGAGGTTACGGACGTAAAGCTTCCTTCCAATATTATGGAAAAGAATGTTAACGGCCTTTCCGTAAAGATTATCAGCAAGGAAAAGGAAAAGACTTCTCCAACCAGCAAGTACCTTTATTTTGCCCTTATTTCCCACATTGGTCTTATCCGCTATGATGCGGCGCGTCTTTCTTACGATGAGGCTCTTAAGCTAAAGAAGATTTTTACCCAGTACATAAACGAGTCTACCCTTCCTGAACCCAGGCACAAGTCCTTTGCGGATAAGGTTTGGGCAAACAAAGAGAATGCGGTGGACTTTCTCTGGTGCCTTAAGAACGGTTCTCTTTTTAAGAGGCAGCACAAGTATATTGCCACCCGCCAGGATATTGAGGCCCGCAACGAAAAGATTACTGATTACGATGAGTCGGAAAATCCTTCCGAGGTTTACGAAGAGGGTGAATACGAGGCTGGTCAGGAAGAAAGGGCTGAACGCTATGAATCCTCCGGCTATTCTGAAGGGCAGGGCTATTCTTCTGAGCAAGGCTATTCTTCTGAACAAGGGTATTCTTCTGAATCTGCAAGGGAAGAGGCTGTTCAGGAAGGCTACCAGGAAAGAGATGATTCTTCTTCCGGACGTAATGAAGTTGAAGAGGAGTCTGCTTCCGGTGAAGCTTACCAAGACCGCCAAGAGGCTGTTTCTGATTCCAGGAATGAATCTTCGCAATACGATGATGAGGAAGAAGTTCCAGCTGGGCCTGGAAGGGAGTATGTGCGCGAAAGTGCTGCTTCTTCCCGCTATCAGGATGAAGATGAAGATGGTGAAGACGAGGATTCTAGTGAGGCTGCTTCCGCAGAGAAAAAGTCTTCACGCAAGGGTCGCATGGTTCAAAGAAGGCTTAAGGCTTTGCTTATCCGCCAAAAGAGGGCTAAGCGTGATGCAGAAAAGTCTGCACAGGCTGAGCGCTATGACCAGGCTGGACGCTATGCACAATCAGCAGAAGAAGATGATTCTTACGCAGAAAATTCCGGGGCTGAGGAGAATGAAGCAATTCAGCAGGATGCTCTCCAGCACATTCACTTCCACATTCTGGATGTGTTTGTTACCCTTGTTTATGCTACTGCCGCGCTTTTTGCCGTAAAGCCAATTCTTTTTGCAAAGTCAATTGCCAAGCCTTTGAACAGCATGGGCCGCTTCTTTGCGGAGATTGGAAAGCTCTTCTTCTTTGGGGACAAGGCTACCGCTGCAAGGCTTTCGGAAATAGAAATCCGCAGTGACTACATTACGGTTCTTATAGACAAGCGCAACTGCGTCTTTGCAATATTCCTGATTTTCTATCTTATAGGAAGGACTTTGCTTACTTTGTTCAACAAGGCTGCAAACAAAAAACTTTGCTTTATCTTTATGATTGGCTTTGTGCTTATATGCTTTGTTCTGCCGGTTAAGTTTTTTGTTTTTATTTTGCTTGTTCTTGCTCTTTACGGGGCCATGCAGTTTGCAAACGGAGCTTCCAAGATGACGCTTTTGTGCAAGCTTTTTGCCTTCCTGCTTGTGTTTGGAATGGAATACTATCTTGTTCACCTTGTGCTCTACCCAGGTTTCCCGGATGTTATGGCAAACGTTGTTCAGATTCTGGGCTTGCATGCCAACTGGTAGGCAAGTTTAGGGTGTGCTGATAAAGGGGAAAAAATGAATATTGCGGTTTTTGTTAGCGGAGGTGGGACAAACCTTCAGGCTCTTATTGATTACGAAAAGAATACGGCTGGCTGCCCTTACCATATTGTGCTTGTGGCTTCCAACACAAAAAAGGCTTACGCGCTAGAAAGGGCAAAACTTGCTGGGATTCCTGCCTTTGTAAGAAGCCCGGTGTCTGTTCTTGGGGCAGATAAGGCGGCGGTGGCTGACCGCGACCAAAAGCGTGAGGCTGTTAGCGATGCAATGCTTTCTCTTTGCAGGGAGTACAAGGCAGATGCTATTGTTCTTGCGGGCTACCTTTCTGTTTTAAAAGGCGCAATCATTGATGAATACAAGGACCGCATTGTAAACCTTCACCCGGCTTTGCTTCCGAAATTTGGCGGCGTTGGAATGTGGGGAGACAACGTGCATCAGGCGGTTCTTGCTTCTGGCGAAAAGGAGAGCGGCTGTACAGTTCATCTTGTGGATTCTGGCTGCGATACCGGTAAAATCCTTGTGCAGAAGAAAGTGCCTGTTATGGAGGGCGATACTGTGGAAAGCCTTTACGCCCGCATTGCCCCTAAGGAACACGAGGCTATTGTTGAAGGCGTTTGCCTCTTGGCACATGGGAATCAGTTTTGAGCTCCACTACCAGCGAAAACTGTCTGAAGAATTCAGTGGGTTGTTTGCAAGAACCACCGTGCGGCGGTAATAGGACTTTCGCTCACTTCGTTCGCTCCGCGCAAATGGATTTTCAACCCACAACGCTACGCACTTGCTACCGTTGTGTGCTTCTCGTTGCGCTAAAAACTGATTCCCTGTTGCTTTGCATAAAAAAAATATTGTAAAAACTAATTTCCGTGCTCTTGGCACAAAAAATCTGACAAGGCTTTTTGTTATGGAAAAAAAATATCTAGCTCTTTCTTTTGATGATGGGCCCAACTGTACAACTACGGCAGAGGTGCTTGACGTTCTTGAGTCTTTTGGCGTTGTGGCTTCGTTTTTTTTAATTGGACAGAATATTACGCCGCAAAGCATTCCCATGATAAAGAGGCAACTGAAGCTTGGCTGTACGGTGGAGTGCCATTCTTGGACCCATCCCCACATGGGAAGCATGGCAGAAGATGAAATTAAGAGCGAAGTTTCTAGGACTGACCAGATTATTAAAGAGCATACCGGGCGGATTCCTGAGTTTTTTAGGCCACCCTACATTGACCTTTCCGAGACTTTGTTCAATAGCGTGGAAAAGCCCTTTATTTGCGGTTCTGACTGCCAGGACTGGGAAGATTCCGTTTCTTGTGACGAGCGCGTCAGAATGATTTTGGATGTGGCAAAGGCAGGGCAGATTTTTTTGCTTCACGATATGGAAGGAAATGCAAAGACCGTCCAAGCACTTAAGCGGATAATTCCTGCTTTGCTTGACCGGGGCTTTACTTTTGTTACAGTGCCTGAGCTTTTTAAGGTTTACGGTGTGAATCCCCACGTTCGCGGTAAGATTTGGTCTAACGTGCTGGAGTAGGGGAAGATGGCAGCCGTCATTCCGGGCTTGTACAGATGCTGAAACAAGTTCAGCATGACGGGCGTCATTCCGGGCTTGACCCGGAATCTGTGTAAGGTGATTGTTGTACAGATGCTGAAACAAGTTCAGCATGACGGCCGTCATTCCGGGCTTGACCCGGAATCTGTGTAAGGTGATTGTTGGACAGACCCTGAAACAAGTTCAGGGTGACGGTTCTTCGTTAGTGTGACGGTTCTTCGTTGGGGGATTTGTCTCCCCCTGTATTAAGATAGATACTTTTCTAGCGGCGCTGTGCGTCTGCGTTTTGTGGGAGCAGCTTTATTACTACGCGGCGGTTCTTTGCACGGCCTGCTGCAGTGTTGTTGCTTTCCACAGGTTTTGTTCCGCCAAAGCCCTTGTAAGAGAAGAGTTTTCCGTCTATTCCGTCCTGCTTGAGGGCTTCTATTACAGCCTGTGCGCGCTGGATACTAAGCGTCATCTGGCCAGTGGGCTTGTTTACGTCTGCCGTGTGGCCTTCCACTATGATTGAATAATTTCCGCCGTTAGCAAGTGCATCCTTTATCTGCTTTGCAATAAGGCTTACGCGGGGTCGCTCTTCTGGCAAAAGTTCTGTTGAGTCTGCTATAAAGCGGAGGTCGCTTATGGTAAGGGTAAGCTCCATGCCGCCAATTGGTGAGTCTTCCAGTGTTATAGGAGGCTCCTTGCCGCCTTCCCTTTCTTTTTCCAGTTCCTTCTGGATCTTTGTGTAGTCCAGGTAGTACTTGGTGTTGCGCTCTGGTGCGGTTACTGCGTGGGAGATTTCTTTTTCGCCCAAAAGGATTACAACCTTTCCGTTCTTTAGTAGCTCGCGGTTCTGTGGAACTGTTGCAATGCGCAGGTAGTCGTCGTAGGAGATTACCGGGTCGCAGCGGTTAACGCCGTAGACTTTTTTTGCCATAATCCAAAGCGGGTCTTTTCCTGCTCTTTCGGTACTGCCGCGTGGGCCTGTTGCGGTCATGTATTCAACTATACCGGCAGTTTTTGCAGTTTCCGGCTCTACCATGTTGCGCTCGTATACCAGGGTCATGTTTTCGTCCCAGATGCGGGGGAAAAGGCAGGGGCTTACCGAACTGTTGGTAAATTCGCCCTGTATGGGAAGGACTCCCCTTGCGTCAATTATGATTCCTGTGTAGGGGCGGGAAGCTATGCGGTCTATTGGAAGGTCCTGAACGTAGGGCTTTCTGTGCTTTATGATGAGCTTTCCTATGTCCTGAAGGTTGATTGTATTTGTGGTCTTTAGGTTGTTTGTTCCGTTGTGGAAGTAGGCAGGCGTCTGCTTGCTTTTGTCTATGATGTGGGTAAGTGCTTCGAGCGTAAGTGTTCCTTCGCGCACAAGGTCTTCTATGGTGCGGGTGTCGTCCACATAGAGGGAGAGCAGCGGGTCTTTTACAAGGATTGGAAGCTCCATTTTGATTCTGTTTACGGCAAGGGACTTTCCGCTGGGCATGGGGATTCCGGCCTTTACGACATTCATTGAGATGTCGGAGACAAAGGCATGTTTTGTCCAGTCAACCCTGCTTTCCGAGCTGATGATGGACTTGTCGCGGGAGGCGTTGGCTGCGGCATAGGCTTTTTCTTCCGCCTCACGGATTTCTTCTTCCGTAAAGCCCTGCATGATGAATTCCGCGCGGTTTTCTGCGGACGTGGCTTCTGCCATTGCGATTACAGGACTGAATATAAAAAACAAGCCGCTTACGGCAACCAATACTTTCTTTTGCATGACTTTCTTTTGCATGTATACTTCCCCTAATTGAATATCGGCACAATTAGCTTTTTACCAATAGATAAAACCTTTTTTTCGCTTATTTCGTTAACGGAGCAAAGGTCTTCCACCGTGATTCCGTATCTTCTGGAAATTCCCCAGAGGGAATCGCCTTCTTTTACGGTGTACATTACGGCATCCGTGGCAACTCCCTGCTTTTTTAGGTTTTCCTCCGTGTCTTCGGGCATGTCTCCGGGTAGCCTTAAAGAGTAAACCTCTCTTGCTGGCGTACAGTTACGGAAAAGTGCTGGGTTCAGCCTCTTTACCCTGGTCTTGCTAACGCCTGTTGCCTTTGAAATTTGGTTAAAGCTGAACATTCCGGCTGTTTTTATGTAGGTGAATTTTTCGGGCTCCACGTTTTCTATTGCTTTTACGGCTTCTTCAATGCCTGTTGCACCGTAGTAGTGGGCGTTTTCTATTATGTCTGCTATTGCAAGGAGCTTGGGCACGTACAAAATGGACTCTTTTTTAAGGATTTCGTTTTCTGCAAGGTACCAGAAGTCTTTGCCCGGGTTCTGCTTTACGAATTTACCCATTGCCCCGGCCCCGCAGTTGTAGGCGGCAAGTGCAAGCTCCCAGTCTCCAAAGAAGCGGAAGTTGTACTCCAGCTTGGAAAGGGCTGCGTCTGTGGACTTCCAGGGATCTCTCCTTTCGTCGTACCAGCTGTCTTTTTCCAGGTAGGGTGCCATTGAATTTGCCATGAACTGCCAGATTCCAGTTGCACCTGAGCGGGAAACAGCGTTTGGCAGGTAGTTTGACTCTACAATAGGAAGGTACTGCAGGATAAGGGGCATGTTGCGCTCCTTAAGCTGCTCTAGAATGTAGGGCAGGTAGGGGGCTGCGTTTTCCAGTGAGCGCACAAGAACCTTCTGACCGGATGCGGTAAGGTACTGCCTTAGGAATTTCTGGCTAAGCTCGTGCTCAATTCCGGGAAGCTCAAGTTCCTTTCGGCGCACACCGTTTTGGGTTTCTTCGCCGGACTTCATGGCGGCAACTTCTTCTTCTATAAGGGTTACCTTGTCCTTTTCCTTGCTTTTTTTGCTTTTGGAGGACTTTTTCTTCTTCTTTTTTAGCTCTTCCTGAATCTCTTTTTCCAGAAGCTGATCCTGTTCGCTTGCGTAGGTGTCGGAGGCGTCCAGCAGGGCTTGGCTTTCCGAGTTGCCCTTACCGTCTGCGCTTGCAGATGCGTTGTCTCTGGCTGCAAGTTCCTGGGCTGTGGCGCAGGAAGACATAAGCATTGTGCATGAAAGGGCAAAAAGTGCAAGCTTTCGTATAAAGCGCCTCTTGTTTTTGCGTGTTGGCAAAGAAGTGCCACCGTTCTTGCCGTTCAAGCCTACCCCGGATTGTAAGGGCGGCGTAGCCGTTGCCGCCAGGCAATGGAGGGGGGAGGGGCCCCCGGAACCCTGGAAAGCCGGTTTGCATACAAAAGCCGGTCCAGAAAAAAGAAAAGAAAAAAATTCAGAAGAAAGAACAGAAAACTTCATAATTACATTTTATCTCCGTAATAAACTCCAGCCCATTCCCAGCGGCCGTGAACCTTGGGGTCAACAGGAAAATTAATCTTCCTAAAGTAGAAGTACCATACCTTGGAATTTGACCATCCCCAGGTGCGGAGGTAGGCTTCCGTAGGAGTTGAAATTTCGTCCAGAGTGTCGCTAAAACGGACCCTGTTGCCCCTCATGTATGTTCCTGCAGAAAAAGTTGACTGCGGATTACTTGTATTTTCGTCCTGCCGCCATGAGATGTTAAAGAAATTCACGCGCGACTTGTAGTTGTCCAAAAGCCCCGGGTTGTTGGTGGAAATTGCCTGCTTTATTGCCGCAACAAGATCGTCAAGCGTTTCAAAGGTCCAGAATTTGCTGGTGTTGTAAAAGTCAACGAATTCCCTTGCGTTTGCATAAGCGTTTGGAAGGTCCGAGATTCTGATTGTGGAAGCGTCGTCCTGTGCAAGGAACTGCCTGAATGCCTTAAGCGCCAGGGTCCATTCGCCCTCTTTTTCGTACTCAAGTGCAAGTCTTACGTAAAGCTCCGTAATCTTAACCTTGTCGGGAAAGCGGGTTATAAGCTGGTTAAAGTAGGAAATTTTGTTTGCAGGGGTCTGGCTAATCTGAACCAGGTGCTGCAGGCTCATAAAGTGTACGGAAACCTTTTCTCCGGAATTGGTTGTTATCATAAGGTCGTTGTAGTTGTTGATGATGCGCTCAAAGTAATACTCTGCAAGGGGATTGGAGTCCATCTCCAGGTAGGCGTTGGCGGTTACTAGCAGCCAGTATGCGTTGTACTGGTCGTCCGGGTGGTTTTCTACCCATTCGGAAAGGAAAAGTATAAGGTTGGGGTAGTCCTTCTGAGAAAGCATGTTCTGGGCAATGTTCTTTATTACTGCAAAACGGGTCTCTTCGGAAATGTCTTCTTTGTTCAGAACTTTTACAAGTTGTTCCTGGTTGTATTCGTAGGTTTTTTTCCTAACTTTCTGGGCCTTGCTCTTGCACGAAAAAAACACCGCTGCACTTGCGGCTGCAAAAATGCAGGCTAGGCAAAGAAAGGCCACCTTTTTTTTTGACTGAAACATACGGTATTTTAACAGTTCTACGCATTTCTTTCAATGGTCACATTCCCAATGCGTCTTTTTGCTGTTTTTTGGGATGGTAATTTTCTGGACGGTGCTTTTGTTTGCTCTGCCATTTTGTCTTTTGGCTAATTCGACCGCCCATTCCCCTCGTCACCGCCCTTCCGCCCTTCGCTAACGCTCATTGCCGCTCCGCGTCAACTGCCGGGGCTCCACGGTGGCGTAGGCTTGTCCGGAAAAAATCCCTCCTTGGATTTTCCGGGGATTGCATAAGCGCGTTGCCCTTCTGCACGCTACTAACTCGCCCTCCATGGCTAGATATTGTTTGGCAAGAAAGAAAAAAACGTTCCCTGAGCTCGTCGAAGGGAACAGTTTCCAAAAAGCCGATTCAGTTAACAAGCGGGGTTCTTAGGGGGAACCCCTAAGCCGTGCCCGAGAAGGAGGGGTGGTTTGGAGGGGAGGAAACATCGGGCTTCGGACTCTGAGAGGTTTCCTCCCCTCCAAGACCGGGGTCCAAGGGCCCACCCTTGAAAAAAAAACTAGTCTTTTTCACGTTTTTAGAGTTTACGTTTTTTTTAGAGATTTTTTCACTTTTGCTATTGACTTATTTAAAAAAATGGAGTATTTTAATATTAGCTTGTAAATAAGCTGATAAACTCTCTCCGATGTCCAGTTTTCTGGACGTAGGGGCTGCGGGCGCGTTGTCGTTCTCAGCCCCTATTTTTTTTTGCTCGCAAACAAATCCCCCTGTAAAAAATCATCCTTATGAAAAGCACCGAAAATCATTTTTTTCTATAATAACTGTAGGGCATTACAGAATGGGACGTAGGAAAAAAGCAAGGAGGGACCCTTTAGGGAGGATTCCTTGATTTTTTCCGTAACTGGGACCCATTCTGTAATGTCCTGTCTCGTTTGTACAAAGCTCGAAGCTGATTTCCGTCTTGCTTGCTTTTTTCCCACAAAATCAGTAGATTAAACATAACAAAATGCAAGTGGCGGCAAGCCCAAGGAAAAACCCATGAATTCAATAGACAGCGCAATAGACAAGATTCTTGAATCCTACGAAAAATATGGCGGCATAAATCTGGAAGAGGCAAACGACTTTCCCAACCGCGAAAACGTCGTAAACGTTCTGCGTGACATACAGAGCCTTATCTTTCCCGGATTCCGCGTTGCAGAAGAACTGGATTCCATGACCCTCCGCTTTGTAACAGGGGAGCGCGTCAACCGCATAATTTCCATGCTCACCAGGGAGATAAAAAAAGCCCTGGTATACGTAATCCAGGACGACTCTGTAAGAAAGAGCCACTGCTTTGCCCTTGCTGAACAGACAAGCCGCGCTTTAATAGAAGAAATTCCAGAGCTGCGACGCAAGATAGGCCTTGACGTTCAGGCTGCCTACATTGGCGACCCTGCCGCAAAGTCCACGGAAGAGGTAATTGTTTCCTACCCCTGCCTGGAAGCCATCACAACCTACCGCATAGCCCACTTCCTCTGCAAGTCCGGAGTCCCCGTCATCCCCCGCATCATGAGTGAACATGCCCACGGTAAGACCGGAATAGACATAAACCCAGGCGCAGAAATTGGCGAAAGTTTCTTTATTGACCACGGAACTGGTGTTGTAATAGGCGAAACCTGCGTAATCGGCAACAACGTAAAAATCTACCAGGGCGTAACCCTTGGTGCCCTTAGCGTAAAAAAAGAGCTCATGGACAAAAAAAGACACCCTACTATAGAAGATAATGTTACAATCTACGCAAACGCCACGATTCTGGGCGGCGAAACAGTAATCGGAGCCGGCAGTACCATCGGTGGCAACACCTGGGTAACAAAATCCGTCCCCCCGAAAACCCTCTTCACCCAAAGCGGCAGCGCCCACTAAATTTTGTCTTTCTTTCAAACAGCCACGCATCCATGGCTTGATGATTATTGGCAAGAAAGAAAAAAAAAACTTTAGCTGAAACTATAAAAGAGAACTCCCCCAAAAAAAACATTTGTTGAAAAAGCGGGGTTCTTAGGGGGAACCCCTAAGCGGTGCTGGAAAGGTGGGGAGGTTTGGAGGGGAGGAAAACCCGCTTCCGAGTAGAGGTTTTCCTCCCCTCCAAGTTAGGGGTCCAA
>Ga0310695_10013797_pt1 | contig 11022 bp, 6 predicted proteins | sample RumenRJG_04DNA_FD_203882 | JGI IMG/M metagenome (GOLD analysis project Ga0310695, IMG submission 203882) | Bovine rumen microbial communities from Lethbridge, Alberta, Canada - RJG_04 (v2) (version 2) | ecosystem: Host-associated > Mammals > Digestive system > Stomach > Rumen | place: Canada... | reverse complement strand
GGTTGTTCTTTGATTGTTGGCACATGGTCTGGCTGGTTTATCAGATCACTGTACTCCTGAGTAGCGTAATACAGATATTTCCGATATACAGGACGGGGACATGCCTCTGGATCGGTAAGGAACGTATTACCGTCTGGTGCCGCGTCGTTGTATTTTGCCAATAGCTCACCACCAGTGAACAGTAACCAGCTGACATTACATGTCTCATCGGCAATACGCATGAAGTTTGCTCCGAAGCCCTTGCCTCCAGCCACTCCGGTAACAGCCTTACCCCATGACGCATTATATTTCTTGGGAGCCCAGTCCATCTCTGTCACCACAACAGGGGCTTTCGTCGCTATAGGCAGGATATTCTCGTCCCATCCGCGTTTGAACTCCTTGTATTCTACCTCAACATTATCCTCTACGCCGCTGTTATACCATCCGGGATAGCAATGGACCGCATAGCCAATATTCTCTCCCTTGATAGGATATTTCACAAAACCATTATAATGCTGCTGCCATGTCAGACCGGGAATAAGCAAGATGTTATTACACCCCTTATCACGCATGAGGTCGACAATCTGCTGCATGAAATCCGTCATCTCAATATCCCTCTCGCGCGTACCTTTTATATTAATAGGCTCATTGGCAAGTTCGAAAAGGATAGCACCGTTGTTCTTCAACTTAGGATGCTGTGCCACATAACCCCATACCTTTTTCAGATACTCATGATACTCCCCACCTACGGAGATATACTCAGGACATACACCTGGCGGACGCATCACGACATACAGTCCTTTAGCGATAGCATACTCCGCCATGGGCACAAACACCTCATCCAGATACTTCTTAAAACGGTTGAAATCGAAGGCACGAATATCAGCCTCCCCCTTCCAAGAATCTCCATAGGTAGATGAAGCCCCCGGGGTGTTACTCCAATAAGGATCCATGTGCTGACGGACAAAGGTCATTTTCCATCCGGCATTCAAGATGCCATCGATAATCCCTTTGTTATAATCCAGACAGCCTTTCACATCATAATTCGTCCATTTGGTACCCTGCTCATTGAACCAGGGACTGAACGTCTGGGCAAATCCATGAAGGTTGACTCGCTTCCCCTCCGCATTGACCAGGAACGGTCCTTCCACATGCAAGGCGGAAAGTGACTGAGCTGACACAACTCCCCCACTTAGGAAAAGAAGAAGTCCTAACAGTTTTGTTTTTAGTTTCATGTTATTCATTATTATGTATAAGTGATTTTGAATTTACATCGTTTCTCAAAAAATGGGGAGGTGACTCACGTCAGCCCCCCACGACTAAAACCATAACTAGCATAACTACTAATCAAATATTTCAAATCTAACCTAAGCTGATTATAATGCTTTTTCGTTTTCTTGGTGCAAAAGTATACCTTATTTATTAATATTGCAAATTCTACAGTTACACGAACCTTTTGATTTGTAACATGGTTTCTTTTTATGGGCGTTTTGTTACAAACGGCAAATAATATGTTACGTCTGATGTTGGACGGACTCATTTTTTTTGATACCTTTGCAACATAATTAAGAACCAACCAATCAACAAGTTATGAAAAAAATCATCCTAATGATCCTAACCTGTCTTGGCGTTACGGCAAACACTTTCGCACAAGACCCTAACTTTTACATTTTCCTCTGTTTTGGACAGTCCAACATGGAGGGAGCCGCACGTATAGAACCGCAAGACCTGGAGGGTGTCAGTCCACGCTTTCTCCTGATGCCTGCCGTTGACGACCCTCAACGCAACCGCAAGATGGGGGAATGGTGCCAGGCGCTTCCTCCTCTCTGTCGCCCAAACACAGGACTCACTCCTGTGGACTATTTCGGACGTACCTTGACAGAGAATCTTCCTGAGAACATCCGTGTCGGTGTGATTCATGTCGCCATCGGGGGCATCCGCATCGAGGGCTTCATGCCGGAAGGGATGGCAGAGTTCGTCAAGACGGCACCCGGCTGGATGACAGGAATGCTGAAGGCATACGACAACAACCCTTACGAGCGTTTGGTCACTCTTGCCAAGAAGGCACAGAAGGACGGTGTCATCAAGGGTGTCCTCATGCATCAGGGAGAGTCCAACACGGGTGATCCCGAATGGGCAAACAAAGTACAGAATGTCTACGACCACCTGTTAGGTGACCTCCAACTCAAACCGGAGGAGGTGCCCTTATTAGCGGGTGAGGTCGTACAGGCAAATGGTGAAGGACAATGTATTGCTATGAACAAGCAAATCAACGAGTTACCCAAGACCCTCCATACTGCTCAGGTGGTTTCTTCCACTGGCTGCTCCAACGGTCCCGACAAGCTCCATTTCGACGCTGCCGGTTATCGTGAGCTGGGTCGGCGCTATGGTGAGAAGATGCTGGAACTGATGGGCTACCACGTGCGTTCTCCCTTTACGGTACCTGATGATGCTGTCACGGCAGAGACAACGGTGCCGGGTAACGAGTTCCCCAAAGTCGACAAAGAGCGCCGTGCTTATTTCCGTGTGAATGCGCCGACAGCCAATAGTGTCATCGTAGATATCTGTGGCAAGAAATATGATATGCGCCGTGACGAGAAGGGTATCTGGTGTGCCGTCACCGACCCACTGGTGGTAGGATTCCACTATTACTTTATCAATATCGGTGGGGTGAATGTCATAGACCCTGCCACCGAGACGTTCTTCGGTTGCAACCGGGAGGCAGGTGCCATTGAGATTCCCGAGGGTCCCGAAGGTGATTACTACCGTCCACAGCAAGGGATTGACCACGGACAGGTACGCTCCATCTACTATTATGCCAATGCCACACAGGAATGGCGTCATGCCATGGTTTACACCCCTGCGGAGTACGAGAAGGGGAAGAAGCGTTATCCTGTACTCTACCTGCAGCACGGTATGGGCGAGGATGAGACAGGATGGAGCAAACAGGGACACATGCAGCATATCATGGACAACCTGATAGCCAGCAAGGAAGTGGTACCGATGATCGTGGTGATGGAGAGTGGTGACGTGAAGGCTCCGTTCCGGGGTGGCGACAACCGCCAGGGATTCAGCGAGTACGGTGCCTCGTTCTACAAAGTGATGATACAAGACTTAATACCAACCATAGACTCGAAGTTCCGTACCCTGACAGACCGTGACCATCGTGCGATGGCGGGTCTGTCATGGGGAGGACACCAGACCTTCGACCTTGTCCTGAACAACATGGATAAGTTCGCATGGATGGGTGCCTTCAGCGGTGCCATCTTCGGACTGGACGTGAAGACGGCATACAATGGGGTGTTCACCAGACCTGACGAGTTCAACAAGAGGATTCATTATCTGTATCTCAGCTGCGGCAGCGAGGAGAACTTCGGCACGGAAGCCTTGGTTAAGAGTCTGCGTGACAACGGTATCAAGACCGACTTCTACGTCTCTCCCGGTACGCATCATGAATGGCTGACGTGGCGACGCTGCTTCCGCCAGTTTATCCCACACCTTTTCAAATAATGTGTATGAGAAGATTCCTATTTTCAGCCTCTCTGCTGAGTGTCTTGGCGGCATCAGCACAGAACCCGATCATCAGAGACCAGTTTGCCGCTGACCCTACTGCACGTGTCTTTAATAATAAGGTATATGTCTATCCCTCCCATGACATTCCTGCTCCTGAGGGACAGCGACAGGACTGGTTCTGCATGGCAGACTATCACGTCTTCTCTTCTGAGAACCTGACGGAATGGACGGACCATGGCATGATTCTCTCGCAGGAACAGGTTCCATGGGGAAAAGCTGATGCTTATTCCATGTGGGCTCCTGACTGTGTCTATAAGAACGGGAAATACTATTTCTATTTCCCCAACGCACCCAAAAACGGACGGGGCTTCGCCATCGGTGTGGCAACTTCCGACAAGCCTGAGGGACCTTTCACCTGTGAGCAGGAACCCATCAAAGGGGTGACGGGTATCGACCCCTGCGTCCTCATCGACGATGACGGGAAAGCCTATATCTACTGGAGTGGGATGGGTATCCGCGGGGCGAGGTTAAAAGAAAACATGCTGGAGCTTGACGGGGAGCTACAGGAGGTAAAGATACCACAACGGGACGGGATGCCTGCCATGCCCCCGATGAAAATAGGAGGACAACAGATGGAGGGACTGCCCGAGGGGTTCAAGGAGGGACCTTTCGCCTTCAAGCGGGGTAATTGGTATTACCTGACCTTCCCATGGGTACGTGGTGATAATAGCCATGGTGCCAATCCCACAGAAACGCTTGCCTATGCCATGTCGAAATCGCCTCTTGGACCCTGGGACTTCAAAGGTATCATCATGGCAGAGCATGACAACCACTGTTGGACCAACCACCACAGCATCCTCGAATACAAGGGGCAGTGGTATATCTTCTATCATCGTAACGACTTCTCTCCCTCGATGGACAAGCGTCGCTCGGCACGTATCGAGAAGCTCACCTTCAACCCCGACGGCACCATCCAGGAGGTCTCCCAGACCATGCGTGGCGTAGGCATCAACAAGGCACTGGAGAAGATAGAGATCGACCGTTACAGTGATGCCAGCAAGGATGTCACCTGCCAGCTTATCGACACCGTCAACACCTTCCGCAGCTACGAGGCATCCCTGCCCAAGAAAGGAAGTTGGCTGCGGTATGACGATGTCGACTTCAGCAGTGTCAGGGATGGCTATCTGGTCATCAACGTGAAGGCAAATGATAATACGCAGTTTACTATCCGGGAGAACACTCCTAAGGGGAAGGTGATTGCCAACATCCAGATGACGGTGAAAAGTGAGAATGGACCGTTCCGCCGTGACAGGTCTAACCAATGGCTCACCCTGACGGCACCTTTGGAGTATACGCCCAAAGGGGTCACCAACCTCTGTGTGGTCTGCGAGGGACCCGGCATCAGTGTCGACTGGTTGCAGGTGAAGAACCGCCCCGCGTATTTCTCACCCGCCAACAGCAATCCTATGCAACCTGATGCTGACGGATTCATCCGCCGCTGGCGACTGATGGAGCCTATTGCTGTCGATGTGCGTTCCAACATCATCTTCACCTACTCATGGTTGCGTGACAAGTTCAGCGAGGAACTGGCGAAACTGCCCAAACAGAAAGGAAAATGGTATGCACTGGACAGTGAGACCTATAACATGAAACTCTTCCGCTTCGCGGAGAAATACGGCAAACAGACCTATGGCTCGTTCTACTGGTGTGAGACTGTGATTGACTGTCCTGAGGAGATGCGGGATGTCCGACTTGCCTGCGGCTCTAACGGAGCCTCTCTCTGGTGGCTAAATGGTGAGGAGGTGCTGATGCTGGAGGGCGACCGCCGTATGGTGGAGGATGACGGTATGTCACCCCGACTGACCTTGAAGAAAGGTCGTAACACCCTACGTGTTGCCGTCATCAACGGACCTGGTCTTGCCGACATGTGTGCCCGTTTCATCGACGAGAAAAGCCATCCTGTTACTAACTATTTGATTAAAGCACAATGACATGAAAAAGATATTGCTTCTATCCTCAATCCTCATTTCTACAGTTGCCATTTGCCAGGCACAGACAGGTGCTCCCTATATCCACGACCCCTCGACCATTGCGGAGTGTGAGGGGAAATACTACACCTTCGGAACGGGTGGTGGCGGACTCATCAGCGAGGACGGCTGGACATGGCATAGCGGTGCCGTACGACCTGGTGGCGGTGCGGCTCCTGATGTCCTGAAGATTGGTGACCGGTATCTCTGTATCTACGGTGCCACGGGTGGTGGACTCGGTGGTGGTCATAACGGACGTATCCTGACCATGTGGAACAAAACCCTCGACCCTAAGAGCCCTGACTTCAAATGGTCTGACCCCATAGAGGTGTGCTACTCGGATGGCATGGAGGACCAGGATGCTATTGATCCGGGCTTGTTGCTCGACCCCACCACGGGCAGGCTATGGGCAAGCTACGGCACCTATTTCGGAACGATCCGTCTCATCGAACTGGATCCGAAGACGGGGGAACGTATGAAAGGCAACAAAGAAAAGGATATTGCCATCGACTGCGAGGCGACAGACCTGTTGTACAGGGACGGCTGGTATTACCTGTTAGGAACGCATGGCACCTGCTGTGACGGGGTTAACTCCACCTATAATATTGTCGTAGGACGCTCCCGCAGCATAGAGGGTCCCTATATGGATAATGTGGGACGTGACATGTTCCACGGTGGAGGCAGGATGGTGATTGCCGCCGGTGACCGCAAGACGGGTCCTGGACATTTCGGACGTACCATCATCGATGACGGTGTGGAGGTGATGTCCTGTCATTTCGAGGCAGACTTCGACCGTAGCGGACGTTCAGTGCTGGGCATCCTTCCCCTGCTGTGGAGAAACGGATGGCCTGTGGCTGGCGAGCGGCTCAAGGAAGGAACATTTGCCATTCTCTCTGAGCGTCGTGGCTATAGTCTGGAACTGGGCGTTGATTTCGTCCGTATGGAACAGGAACGTCAGCGTTTCTGGCAGATAGACCCTGACGAGCCTGTGAAAGCTATTCCCAACCAGAAACTGGAAGATGTGATAGGTGGCTGGCAGGAAGGTGAGATTGCCGTCCGTTGCAGCGACTATATGTTCCGTCCCTGGCAACACTGGAATATCAAGCCAGTACCACAGGCTGGTGGACGACTGACGGGTCCGCTCTATGAGATCTTTATTGACGGCACCAACCGGGCACTGACGGCTACGGCTGACCTGCAGGTGTCCGCCAAAGCGTTTGAGGGACAGGACAGCCAGCTCTGGTGGATTGAGCAGCTGACGGACGGTACTTACCGTATCATGCCTTTCGCCATCCCCGGACAGAAGGACTTCAACCAGAAGTATTGTCTGTACTCGGCAGGTGACAGCACTCCCACCCTTGCCCCTTATGATTTCAACTCTGACAACTCCAAATGGAACTTCAAAAAGCAATAGATATGAAAAGAATAATCCCTACATGGATATTGGCAGCATGTGGTCTCTGCTGCCAGGCACAGAACCCTTTCGTACAGACGTGGTGCACCAGTGACCCTGCCCCTATGGTACACGACGGTACCATGTATGTCTATACGGGGCATGACGAGGACGGTGCCGACTTCTTCTGGATGCAGGAATGGCGGGTGTACTCCACACAGGACATGGTGAACTGGACTGACCATGGCTCTCCCCTCGCACTGGAGAGTTTCTCATGGGCAGACGACCGAGCCTGGGCAAGTCAGTGTATTGAGCGGAACGGTAAGTTCTACTGGTATATCTGTGCCCACTCCAAACTGTCTAACGGCATGGCGATAGGTGTCGCCGTGGGTGACTCCCCTGTCGGTCCTTTCCATGATGCGTTGGGAAAACCGCTCTTTGAGAACGGCAGCTGGGACCATATCGACCCTACCGTGATGATTGATGACGACGGACAGGCGTGGCTGATGTGGGGAAACCCTCAGTGTTACTACCTGAGACTGAACGAGGATATGATCTCGTACAGTGGGGAGCTGGGACTCCTTGACATGACAGAGGAGGCTTTCGGCGGTCCTATCATGAGCAAACGGGAGAAAGGAAAAAAATACAAGGACAGCTACGTGGAGGGACCGTGGCTCACCAAGCGGAACGGCACCTACCAGTTGCTGTATGCCGCCGGTGGTGTCCCGGAGCATATCTCCTATAGTACGGCATCCTCTCCTACCGGTCCTTGGAAATATGCGGGAGAGATCATGCCACTCAGCGACACCAAGTCGTTTACCAACCACTGCGGTGTTGCCGACTACAAAGGTCACAGCTATTTCTTCTACCATACCGGTAAACTGCCCAACGGCGGTGGTTTCGGACGCAGTGTTGCCGTCGAGGAGTTCCAGTACAATGCGGACGGCAGTTTTCCCACCATCCTGCCGACGGATGAAGGGGTAAGACCTGTCGGCACATTCAATCCCTACCGTAAGGTGGAGGCGGAGACCATGGCATTCTCCAAGGGTGTCAAGACGGAGCAGAACGAACAGGTGGGTGTCTATGTGACGGATATCCACAATGGTGACTATATCAAACTGCAGAACGTGGAGTTCGGCAAGAAGACTCCCCGTACCTTCACGGCACGGGTGGCAAGTGGACTGCGTGGCGGTGCCATCGAGATCCGTATCGACAGCATCGGCGGTCAACTCCTGGGTCGCCTGGAGGTTCCTGCCACAGGCGGTTGGGAGCAGTGGCAGACCATCACCTGTGATTTGGACTATCAACCCTCAACGCTCAACTCTACACTCTCAACTCCCCACGACCTGTATTTCGTGTTCACGGGTCGTAAAGGTCCCAAGCTCTTCAATTTCGACTGGTGGGAGATGCGGGGTCTGGAACAGGTGAACATGCCGTTGTTCCAGACGAAGTTCACTGCCGACCCATCCCCTCTGGTAGTGGGTGACACCTTGTTCCTGTATACCTCACATGATGCCTCTCCAGAGGACATCCCCGACCCCAACGAGAAGAGCTCGGCAGGTTTCTTCATGTACGACTGGCTGTTATGGTCGACCACCGATATGGTCAACTGGACGGAGCATGGTGCCGTCGCCTCTTTGAAGGAGTTCCCTTGGCGCAGTCGTGACAATGGCGCATGGGCGATACAGACGGTGGAGCGTAACGGCAAATACTATCTCTATGCCCCTCTCCACGGTCATGGCATCGGTGTCTTGGTGGCTGACTCACCCTACGGTCCCTTCAAGGACCCGCTCGGCAAACCACTTGTCTGGCAACAGGAGCACTGGGAGGACATCGACCCTACCGTCTTTGTGGATGATGACGGACAGGCGTATATGTACTGGGGAAATCCCAACACTTACTATGTCATGCTGAACGATGACATGATATCCACGAAAGGGGATATCGTCAAACTGGACTATCATATCGACCATTATCAGGAAGGACCGTGGTTCTATAAGCGCAACGGACATTATTACCTGGGGTATGCCACTACCTGCTGCCCGGAGGCACTGGGCTATGCCATGAGTGACTCACCCACGGGTCCGTGGAAGAGCCAGGGCTATATCATGAAGCCCACCCAGCGTGACCGTGGCAACCACCCCGGTATCTGTGACTACAAAGGTCGTTCCTATATCTTCGGACAGAACTACGACCTGATGCACTTGGAGACCTTTGTACACCATGAGCGCCGCAGTGTGTCGGCAACAGAGATCAAGTATCTCGCTGACGGCACCATCGAGGAGGTACCCTACTGGCTCGACCAGCAGCCTTTGCAGCAACGGCACTGGCTCAACCCTTACCAGCGGGTGGAGGCTGAGACGATGAACTGGGGCTACGGACTGAAATCGGCAAAGATGGGGATTGCCAACACAGGTGTCATCAGCGACATGCCGGAGTCTACTGGCAAGAAGAACATGTATCTATACGACCTGAACGACGGGGAGTATATCCGTCTACGGGGTGTCGACTTCGGCAAAGGTGCCAAGCAGTTCAGCATCACCGCCTCGTCAACCGGCGGTCTGACCGTCACCCTCCGTCTCGATAGTCTAGACGGTCCTGTCATCGGCACTGCCGTCATCAAGACCACAGGCTCCACGGACAAATACAAGTCGTTTAGCACCAAGGTAAAGAATGCCACAGGGGTACACGACCTCTACCTCTGTTTCAGTAACACACAGGGTGATAATCGTCTAGACTGGTGGCAGTTTAGGTGATATTATCAGTTATGACGGCATTTAGCGTTTCGTACATAAGCATAAAAAAGAGGGTTCACTTCACTATGAAGTGCATACCCTCTTTTTTCCTTCATTCCACCAAATGATTTCTAAAACTATTCATTATTTTCTAAATCGGCTCTAAATTTTGCTTCATATTTTAACTCATCTTATTGATCAGTTCCGCAGCCTTGATGTCGTGCATCAGGGTGAAGGCGAACCATTTCTTGCCTAAGTCCTTGATAGAGGCTCCGATATGATATACCTCATCGTCTATCAGCAGGAAACGGTCATGCGCCTTGTTGAACTGCTGCACCTCAATGGGAGTATATTGTTCGTTATGCCGTTTGATGTCTAATTGCAGTTTCTCACTGACAGACTTGGTGTAGACGATTGCTTCAACTCCTTCCTGTCGCTTGTCCAGCAAGGAGAGGACGGTGTCATCTACGTAATTGTCTATCAGTATGATTGTCCTCTTTGCCTTTCTGACTAAATCCGCCACGAAGCGGTAAGCATCAAATATCTGCCCGTCGTAGAAGATGCCCTCTGCGGGTGGTAAGGAAGTGCGGACGAAGAAATCAATCTTCTCTTCTGTCCTTGTGACACGTTGCTCCAGAAGTTCCATGCGCTTGTTGATGGCATAGCCTTTCAGCAAATAGTTCTTTAATATCATTGCAGCCCACTGACGGAACTTGGTGCCGCGTTTACTTTTAACTCGGTATCCAACGGAGATGATAACGTCAAGGTTGTAATACTTCACCTTTCGGATTACATTTCTATTTCCTTCCGTTTGAACTGTCAAGTATTCCTTGACTGTTCCCTCTTTGTTTAACTCGCCTTCACGAAATACATTCCCCACATGTAGGCTAACATTTTGCTTGGTTGTTTGAAACAATTCAACCATCTGAGCCTGTGTCAGCCACACCGTCTCATAATCCATCCTCACCTCCAGCCGGATAGTTTCGTCCGGCTGGTACATCACAATCTCACCAGTTTGCCCTTTCTGTTCCATATACTTATTAGTCAGGATAGTTGGTAACCTGTTCTGGTGCAAATATACTATGATAGTTGTTTATTGCCAAAAATATTTGTTCCAAAAACGTTTCTGTATGTTTCCAGCAATAAAAATTGCCCATTTCATCGGAAACAAATCTATCCGTTCCACACGATTCAGAATCAACAAGAATGCGTGAACAAAAACAGATGAAAAGTAAACAATATCCGTACGAAGTCTACGTTCTTAGGAAAAGAGTCAACCTCTCCAGTGAAAGTGGTCAACTGTACTCAGGCGAGGCAGTCAACCGAATCCGTACGGGTAGGCAAATGTTAAAGAACAAGGCCTAAAAGGAGTCAA
>Ga0310695_10013796_pt1 | contig 11023 bp, 13 predicted proteins | sample RumenRJG_04DNA_FD_203882 | JGI IMG/M metagenome (GOLD analysis project Ga0310695, IMG submission 203882) | Bovine rumen microbial communities from Lethbridge, Alberta, Canada - RJG_04 (v2) (version 2) | ecosystem: Host-associated > Mammals > Digestive system > Stomach > Rumen | place: Canada... | reverse complement strand
TTTTTTTCTTGATCTAGTTTTTCATCTTGTTTATCTTCCTTTTTTTCAAGAATATTTTCGGTCACAGCCGTTGATTCATCCGATTGTTTTTCTGTGGCCCCCCCCTCTTGTTCTTTGGGTTCAGATTCTTTGAGAGAAAGGGACGTTTCAGATTGTGCCCCTTCAGAAGATACTTCTTCTGGCTGTATATCTACTTCTTTCAGTACTTTAATTGCTGGGGGCGACGAAGATTCTACCTCAGTAGATTCTTCTATTTTCACAGATTCTTCCGATTCTAGCGGTTTTTCCGTTTGATTCACAGATTCTGGCATAACCATTACTGGGGGTTTTTCTTCTTTTTCTTCAACAGGTTCTGCAACTGATTCTGGCTGTTGTGTTTCTGCCGAAGCGGGCTCGTGCATCCGTTCAGCTAGCGGTTTTTTATCTCCCCGCATTTGATCCGGGGTAATGTATTGAATTCCTTCGGTACTAAAGGGATCAAAAGCTGCAGGAGGGATGTCTTTTTCGGGGGACTTTGCCCCTTGTGACGCCTCTTGAACGACTGTCTCGGCGGGGGTAGAAACAGGCGTTGTTTCTTCTTTAGGGGGCAATGTTGTTGTATCCGCCGTTACCGTTTCTTCTTTAGGGGCAGATGTACCTATATCTGCAAAATTCTTGGGGGCTTGCTTTATTTGTTCCCCAACAATGTCTTGTCCTGATGGCCCCGTTTTTTCCTTACGTTGCTTACTTAAATCCGCCCACGTCAACGGCGCCCCTGATGTCGTTTTATCCGATAGGTTCATCGTCTCCCCCCCTTTTTTTACCCATCATAAAAAAAAGAACAGGAAAAGTCAACAGGTTATTCCATTTTTTTCTTGACAGTTTTTACGGGGGGCGTATAGTTCCCCTATGGAAAGCAAAAAGGAAATTACCACAGACGTTTTGAATGTACATCCGGAAGATTTATCGGCCATTTTAGCCCAAAGTCTTCAAAAAAATGCTTGTTTTGACAAACCTTATACATGTGGGTTATGGGCCTGTGGTATCGGGGTATTTTTTTCGTTAGGCGCCGGTTTTGGACATGCAACCTTAAGATTTTTTCATAAAATGGCAAAAAATTTAGGACCAGAAAACACCCTTTTAGGGGTTCCTGGGGGTATTATTGCTAAATTGGAATCGGTTTTAAAGTTTTGGTTTACCGATAATCAAGATACCTCTTTTTTTGGGGCCTTAAAGGCCACTAAGTCCGATTTTGAAAATCTGCTAAGGGATCAAAAAAAGCGATCGGCCCGAACATTAAACAGCGTGGTTCCCCCTTTACCAAAAGATTTTAAACTTGTCCCTGTTTCCACCCCCAGAACAATTGCGGGTTTTGGGAATTATTCGGTCATTTCTAAGGGGTATTGGACAGATAAAGGCCTAGAAATTCCAGGCGGGGTTGCCACGGTTTTACCTGATAATATTCAAGTCCGTGCCATCAAAGGAATCGGGGAAAAGGCATGAAACAACTTAAGACCTATATCTTAACGCGAACCCCTGATGAACAAGTGCATATCACTTTGTGGGCTCAAACCGATGATCCCACCACCGCGAAATTGCTTTACAACGGTGGGGAACACGCGTTGCTTTACCGATCTGAAAAAACGGATCCCATTATTATAGATTATATTCCACGTCGTTTTCAGCCTTTTTTGGCCGATGCCACCCGTATTGTCGTAACAGAATTAGATCCCAATACACAAGAAATTACGCGACGGTATCATGTCCCTGTGACACATGTGACATTTTTGCCCCCTGCCCATTTGGAAGTTTCCAAACAAGATTTGGTAACCTGGGCTTTGCAAGGAACGACCTTACAACAACAAAAAGCCTATTTTGCTTATCCTTTAAAGGATGGGGGCCTTCTTTTTATGATTCAAGAACAATTGGAATCCCCTGAAACACCCACCTTATTTTTTGATGGCAAAAATCATGCGCTGTTACGTCATTCCACGAAAAAAACTTTGGTATTAGATTACTTAGAACCCACCTTAGTTCCTTTGCTTTCTAGGTTAGAACAAGTGTGGATATGTGAATGTGATTTTACAAACAAAAAGCTAATTCGGGAATACAAGGCCCCTTTAAAACGATCCAATCGGTTACCAGAAATTAAGTTAGAAATTTCAGCGGAAGACTTAGCTAGTGCCTTGATTACCCCGACACATCAACAAAAAATTTATTATTTCGTAAAAACTGAACAAGAATTACACTTGTTCCTGTTGCGTCATAAATCCCCCCCACAAAATGCCTGTATTTTGTATGATGGCGGGGCACATGCTTTATTGTATCGCAACGAAAAAGAAGGGGTCATTCTAGGGTACCTTCCCGAAGCGGTCGGGGCGTTACTTAAAACCTTCAAAGCCGTTACGGTACATGGGTGTGATTTTGATACGGGATCTGAAACTTTCGTTTATCCAGCTTCGGTGCGTCTTGTTTCCAAATTACCCCCTGTCACATGGGATATTAACTTACCGTTTTTATGATTTCTTTTTTAGCAAGCATCCAATATTAAACAAAATATCTTGCATTTCTTTATCTTGAACAATCGCCACTTTTTCCATGAGTTCTTGTTTATCTTCTGGTTTTAACTCATTTGTTTCTGAAAAACACGTTGGCATTTTTAAAGGCAACATCCCTTGTCTAATCCGAATATTTTTTACCGCTGGATAGCCAAAAAATGTATTAATTTTTTGAACTATATAATCTTTTTTATGCTGAAACAACAAGGCAAAAGCCCCCCCTGCACTTTTCACAACCAACGTTCCGTTTGTGCGATCATTGCCTTTAAAAACAAGTTTGTCTGGCAAGACCCCCAAAGCCAAATCCGCCCCCACAATGTCAGTCCAATACGTTAAAATATCCGCCGATACAAATCCATGTTTTTTTAAAATTGGTTGAACAATTTTTTTCACTTCCTGTGTCAAGGGGGCTAGACCTTGATAAGTTCGTGATACCTTTTTTTGGATTTTACATTTTTCGGTCATGGGCATAACGGTCTAAAAACGAACGATAGAAATCCTCAAAAGTTCCTTGAGTAATATGCATCCGAATTTGTTGCATCAAATTTTGATAAAAATGTAAATTATGTTGGGTCAGCAACATTGCCCCTAAAATTTCCTTACAATGAACCAAATGGTGTAAATACCCCCGCGTGTAATTTTGACAGACAGAGCAGGAACATTCTTCATCTAAGGGCCCGTGATCATCCCGATGGCATGCGTTATGTAAATTCAAAACGCCGTGGCTAGTAAACGCTTGTCCCGTTCGTCCTGAACGTGATGGCATGACACAATCAAACATATCTATGCCCCGGGCCACAGCCCCTAAGATATCAGACGGGCGCCCTACCCCCATTAAATAACGGGGTTTTAAGGGATCTAAAGCATCAACCGTGTAATCCATCACTTCAAACATCATGCTCTGGGGTTCCCCAACGGCCAATCCCCCAACAGCATATCCATCAAATCCAATATCCATCAGACATTTCACAGATTCTAAACGTAAATCCCGATACATCCCCCCCTGCACGATACCAAATAACCCGTAACCGGGTTTATCTTGAAAAGCGGCATGACTGCGCCGGGCCCAACGCATGGAAAGACGCATAGATTTTTGTGTATCTTCGTATGTCGCAGGATAGGCAATACATTCATCAAAAGCCATGTTAATATCCGAATCTAAAAGCCGTTGAATTTCCATTGACTTTTCAGGCGATAATAGATAGCGCGCCCCATCTATATGCGATGCAAACGTTACCCCTTCTTCTGTGATTTTCCTGAGGCCCGACAAACTCATAACCTGGAAGCCCCCAGAATCTGTTAAAATGGGATGTGGCCAATTCATAAACTTATGAAGTCCCCCAAAATCATGCACCCGCTGAGCCCCAGGACGTAACATTAAGTGATATGTATTTCCCAATACAACTTCCGTTCCCGTACTAGCTATCATTTCGGGCGTTAAGGCCTTAACCGTGGCACATGTCCCCACCGCCATAAAAGCGGGGGTATGTACCGTTCCATGAGCCGTTTCTAAAAGACCAACTCTTGAACGGTTTTGTGTTGCTAAGACTTTAAAATTTAACATACCTTCATTCCTCTTGAAGGATATTATACCATTTTTCCCTTTAAAAATCAATGTTAAAAAACTGTTTAGCTTTTTACAAAAATGTGTTATGATAAGGGAAAAGGAAGGATAAAGATGACAGATATTCCCCAAACAAAAAAAAAGAAAAAAAACTCACTTTTAGGTATTTTGCTTGCAATTTTAGCGGCCCTAACAATTCGGTCTTGTGCTGTAGAACCATACCATATTCCCTCTAGTTCTATGGTTCCAACTCTTTTAATCGGAGATTTTTTATTTATTTCTAAATATCCCTATGGTTTTTCAAAACATTCCTTTATTTTTTCCTTACCCTTAATTCCCAAAGGCCGACTGTTTGGGAAAGAACCTAAACGGGGAGATGTTGTTATTTTCAAACAATTACAAGCCAATAAAGATTACATCAAACGCGTCATTGGCTTACCTGGGGATACAATTCAAATGCAGGGGGGACGTTTATACATTAATGGCACATTGGTACCCAGAATTAATCCTACCCCTTTAGAAATTACCGAACAGGGGGAAAATATGACCGTCACACAATACACTGAAATTTTACCAGGGGGGCTTGAACATTTGATTTATGAACGGTCAGATATGATGCCAGCTGACAACACGCCACCGGTCGTTGTCCCTCAAGGGCATTATTTTATGATGGGGGATAATCGGGACAATTCTGGGGACAGTCGTTATTTTGGTCCCGTTCCGTTTGAAGCCTTAGAAGGGCGCGCCGAATTTATTTTCTTTTCGCTAACAGATCGGTTTTTAAAAATTTGGAAGTGGCCCCAAACGCTACGTTTTGATCGTTTTTTTAGGGAGATCCATTAAATGTTTCCGTTTCAATTTAAAAACACATCTTTAAAAGAACAGGCCTTAACTTTGGCTTCAGCTCATAAAACGGCCCCTTATGAACGCTTGGAATTTTTAGGGGACCGCGTCTTAGCCCTGACCATTTCAGATATGCTGTTTCGGACATACCCTAAGGAAAAAGAAGGGGATTTAGCCAATCGTTTTACGGCCTTAGTTCGGGAAGAAACGCTAGCCAAAATTGCCCTTGTATGGGGAATAGATACTTTGTTAATTACCCATGAAAAAGACCTAAGACATAATGCTTCGGTTTTAGCAGACGTCTGTGAAGCTCTGTTGGGGGCATATTACCTAGAAGAAGGCTATGCGGCCGTTTTTGAGATCGTCAAAACATATTGGACCCCTTTGATGGTGGCCGAAAAAAAACCCCCGAAAGATGCCAAAACAAGGGTACAAGAATACGTACAAAAAAAGACCATGCACTTACCCATTTATTCGGTTGTCAGTCAAACCGGCCCATCCCATCATCCCCATTTTGTGGTTAAGATTGAAGCCCCGGGGTTAGGGGAAGCTTTGGGGGAAGGATCATCCAAACGTGAAGCCGAACAAAATGCCGCCCATACGTTGTTAGAGGGATTGGCACAATGACAGAAACACATTGCGGCTTTGTAACCATTTTGGGACCTTCTAACGCGGGAAAATCTACCCTTATTAATGCTTTGGTTGGGACAAAAGTTTCCATTGTTTCACCAAAAGTACAAACAACCCGCTTTAAAGTTCGGGGTATTTTAAACCAAGATCAAACTCAAATTATTTTTATTGATACACCGGGGATTTTTAAACCCGTACGTAAATTAGATCGGGCCATGATTCAAAACGCCTGGGAAGAAACAGAAACAGCCGATATTTGCCTGTTATTAATTGATGCCAAAAAAGGCTTAGATGCGGCAGCGACCAGTATGTTAGAAACGTTTAAAAAAGAAAAACGCCCCGTGGTATTAGGCCTTAATAAAATTGATTTAATTCCCAAAGAAGAATTATTGCCTTTGATTGAACGGCTGAATACGGCTTATCCTTTTGAACAAACGTTTTTGATTTCGGCTCTGAAAAATCAAGGGTTAGAGGACCTTAAACGCTATTTCATAGACCGTATGCCTGTCAGCCCCTGGTTCTTTCCAGATAATCAACTAACGGATATTTCTGATCGTTTATTCAGCGCCGAAATGACCCGTGAAAAAGTATTTTTGTATCTGCAACAAGAGTTGCCTTATAGCATCTATGTGACTACCCAAAGTTTTGTAGAAACCGAAGAAAGCATTACTATTAAACAAGATATCATTGTGGAGCGCCCTTCTCAAAAAACAATTATCTTGGGGAAAAACGGACAAATGATAAAAAAAATAGGGATGGCTGCCCGTCGGGATTTATCGGCGTTATTTCAAAAAAAGGTCAACTTATTTTTATTTGTGCAGGTTAATAAAAATTGGGCTTTGGAAAAACAAGCTTATACACAAATGGGATTAAATTTTGATGTTAAAAATTGAATCCAAGAAAAGTTTTTTGCTGGCTTCTAGTCCTTTTGAAGAACACAAATTTCGGGTTAGTTTTTTAACCCCAGAACACGGACGCTATACAGGAATCTTAACAACAAAACGCCCCCCGATTGTGGGAACGTTTGGGGTTGCTAGATGGCAAGCGCGTTTAGACAGCAGCATCGGAACCGTTTATTGGGAAGAAGGGAAAAATCCCATGGCTTTATGCTTGAACAATAAGCAACGGGTTTTGTGCTTGGCTTCCTTAAGTGCCCTTACCCATGCCTTATTACCGGAACGGCAAGCTTGTCCTGATTTTACCCTAAAAACTTACACGTACATTGATACCTTGCTAGGGGATGATTTTTTAAAGAATTACGTCCTTTGGGAACTTGATTTATTAAAAGCCATTGGATTTGGCCTAGATCTGACAAGATGTGCCGGTGGGGGGGATAAGAATGACTTACTTTTTGTGTCCCCGAAATCAGGCACAGCCGTCAGTCGCGAAAAGGGGTGGCCTTATCGGGATAAATTACTTAACTTACCTCTTTTTCTTTGGCAAGAGGCCAATTATACCCTGCAAGATTTAAAAGATGGCTTTAACCTAACAGGATTTTTCCTGAAAAAAAACGGGCTTCTGAAACAGCTTCCAGACGCCCGTGGATTACTACAAATGTCTTTATGAGAAAAAGCTTAAAATCTTATCCATAATGGTTGTTCCCGAAACATTGTCAAGCGGTTCTGAATTATAGAATTGAATCGCCGCCCTATAAAGGCGTTGCAAAATGCGCCAATACAAGATACATCCTAAAATTACCAAAATCATACAAGGTTTTGGCCAGTTTGCTTTCAGATATTTCACAAAATCTGGGGCTTCAAAGAAAAATGTCAACCGGAAAAGGTAAAAGACAAAAAAAGCAAAGGCAATCCGTTGTGCCCATAACGTGTAAATCGTAGGGGGACAATAGCTAAATCCCCAAATAATTAAAAAATAACATCCCCCTAAAATTAAAAACGAATTCGTAAAGAATTTCTGCATGATGCCTCCTTTTTTTAAGAAATATATTTATTTTTACAGAAATAAAAAGTTTTTTAAAGACTTTATTTTCAAAAATTATCTCTCTTTTCCCCCAATAATCTTACTAAAACATTTTCTCTTTTTACGTTCAATTTTCTTCTTTTCTATTCGCCAACGCTCTTTGATTTTCGGGGTTGGGGGGCGCACCTTAATTTTCCCCGTAAAGCCACTTTCTTTCACCAATTTTGCAACCTTTTCATTAGCACACGTAATGGTTAGGTTATTGCAACCCTTAAAGGCATCTTTCCCAATTTGTGTCACCGTGGCTGGTAAGGTCAGTTTCTTTAAATTGTCACACCCCCAAAAAGCATCGTCCCCAATCGTTTCAAGCTTCGGGGCAGAAAATTCCGTTAAGTTACTACACATAAAGAAGGCTCTCTCGTCTATTTCAGTGACACTATCCGACAACACAACCTCTTTCAGAACAAAATTAGATTCAAACAATCTCTTACCTAATCTTTTAAGGTCCATCCCTTCTGGAATCACGACTTTGTCTAGGTACTTTTTACAAGTTTCTCTGGCTTCTTTTTCTTCTTCAGTTAAATTGGACTCCTCTTTGGAAAGACTTTTAAAAAAGGTTTTCTGAACTTGCTTGGAACACAAATGTTCTATTCTATCGTAATGTTCTTGGATTCCTTGTCGTGTTTTCCGAATCTGCCACGGCGACCACCAATTCCTCAATTTTGGGACAAGGGCATCACAGAATGTTTTTGCTGGATTTATTGCCATACGGGAAAATTCTAAATCTTCGTTCCCCAGTCCTAATTCTGAAAGCGTAACATCGGGATAAGAGAGAAGCTTGGGGGTGGCTTTCCAAAAATATCCCCGCTTGGCACATTTATTATACACCACTGTGTAAGATTGTTCCCAATGTTTGTGCCGCATACATTTGTTAAAATATTCCTTAAAAACGGCTTTCTTTAAAGATTCCGGTTCCGTTATAGTTTCTGAAAGGCATTCTTTAATTTCTAACATCTCTTTACCATCCCCAAGACCTTCTTTTGGGGAATAATGTACTTCAAACCACAGGCCTTTTAATTTAGCTTCGGCTTCATGGATATACATATTCTTAAAATAATCATAGGCATTATCATAATTTTTGGGGTTCCAAAGCCCCGGATAGTCAATCCCTTGACATTCATGTTCCAGCTCGTGGAAAAGGGTATCATAGGAAATATCTTCAATAGTAGCTAGCTCAACTATCCCATTTCCATAGCTTATCCCTCCTGCACCATCCTTCCTGATGGTCGGGTCAAAAGTTAACCGAATAATCCCTGATTTTCCATCTTGGCCCAATTTTCTTAAAGTTTTAAACTGCTCCCTGGCTTCAGGGGTCTCACTAAATTTTTGAAGTCGTTCTTTGATTTCTTCTTTACCACTTATGGATAAAGGATTGTCTACGGTGCCTTTGATATCAAAAATAACCCCATATCCAGTATCAAATAAAAATTGTTCCTCAGCCATTTTTATTTTCTTCTTTCTGCCCAAAAACGTTTATCAGATTCGGTCTTTTCAATCAGAATGTATGCATATAATAAGGCCTGTATCGTGGAAGCCGTCGGGGCTAAAGAATGTCCCATGTAATCTTCTATCACAAACTTGGCACGCAAGATTAAATCCTCTTCAGCTCTTTCCATGAGGGCCCCTTGCACAGCGGCGGGGGTTACTTCTTTACCCGCACGAATCAAAGATTCCACCCCTTGAACTTCATGGAAAAATTGAATAAAACCCTTATCATTCGTTAAATCCGGTTGTTTCGCTTGGGCGGGAAAATAGTCCGCTATTTTTTCGGCTGTGTTAAACCCAATCATCGGATTATAGTTGTTTTTAAAAACTAATCGGTCTTCTTTGAAGTGTTCTGGGGTCACGCATCCTCCTATCTCACCAAGACCCTATATCATTTTTGCCAATATGACAAGAGTTTTCCCCAGCTTTAAGAAAATATTTTTCTTGACTTTCTGTGAAAAAGGTCTATAAGGGCTTTCGTTTAAACATATAAGAAAGGTACGATTATGACAAAAAAAGAATGGGGAACAAAACGCAAATGTGTCAAATGTGGCACCTCTTTTTACGATATGTGTAAAAAAGAATTTACTTGTCCTAAATGTGGCAAACAATATTCTTTGGAACAATATACGGCGGCAACGCTAAAGAAAATTCTAAAAAGCACCCCAAAACAGGCCTCAGTTGATGATGAAAATTTAGATGAAGAAACCTTATTAACTATGGAAGAAGGGGAATTATCCCAAGAAAACTTCGTTGGGGAAGATGGATTGGATGTTTTGGAAGGGGAAGAAGAAAACGATTCTGAAGATTCCTTAAAGAATCCCTATTCTTCTTATCCGGAAGACGAGGACAATGAATAACACCATCCCTTTTCAGTCGTTTGAAGGGCAATTTTTAGTTGCCATGCCCGGCATTGATGATACCCGTTTTACGGGGGCGGTCATTTTAATTTGTTCGCACACACAAGAAAACGGGGCTATGGGGCTTGTCATTAACAATCCGCATCCCACGATGGGGTTATTTGATTTATTTGCAGAATTGCATATTACCCCCCAACAAGATTGTCCCGAACAACCTGTCTACATCGGGGGACCAGATAAGGTTAATTCTGGTTTTATTTTACATTCTGAAGATTATAAAAATCCCATTTCTTTGCGGGTCAATGATGATGTTTCCATGGCCATCACTCAAGAAATTCTGTATGATATTGCCTTAAACAAGGGGCCACAACACGCCCTGATCACTTTTGGTTGTTGCACGTGGATTCCGGGACAATTGGAAGAAGAATTAATGACCAATACATGGTTAACTTTGCCATTTCAAAAAGAGATTTTGTTTGAAACCCCTGTTTTAGAACGGTGGAATCAAGCCCTAAAATTGTTGGGGATTGATCCTTGTTTCTTGGCTACTTATACGGGGAAAGCTTGAAAAAAGGGGGCATACATGCTGTTAGGGATAGATACAACCTTACCCAATTTATCACTGGCTTTAGCGGATAAAACAAAAGTCCTAGTCAAGTATCAGGTTCAAACCCCATTACAGGGGGATTATCTTATCCCTATTTTACGTGATTTTTTAGATCAAAATGCCATAAAGCCCACAGATTTAACAGCCACCATTTGCACAACCGGTCCTGGGTCTTTCACGGGGGTTCGTATTGGGTTAGCTTGTGCTAGGGCTATGGGCTTAGCTTTGGACATTCCCGTTCATGGGGTTAGCACTTTTGAGGCTTTGGCATATGGGGTATCTCTTCCCGTTACCGTCTTAATTGATACCCTGCGTGGGGATTATTACGCCCAGAAAATAGCCCCAAATCATACGGAAATTCCTTTTATTTTTGACAACGAAGATGGGGCCTTAACCACTTCTGTAACTGGGTTCCTTCCCCCCGATCAACAAACATCCTTTCCTAAGTATATTCCCCCAAAATTTTTACCAGCCGAAGCGGCCTGTTTCATTGCGCTAGAAAAGCCAGAACTTCTCA
>Ga0310695_10013792_pt1 | contig 11024 bp, 8 predicted proteins | sample RumenRJG_04DNA_FD_203882 | JGI IMG/M metagenome (GOLD analysis project Ga0310695, IMG submission 203882) | Bovine rumen microbial communities from Lethbridge, Alberta, Canada - RJG_04 (v2) (version 2) | ecosystem: Host-associated > Mammals > Digestive system > Stomach > Rumen | place: Canada... | reverse complement strand
GTCCTTGATTGTCACGTCACCACCCACATTGTTGAACAGGTGGTCGTTGTACTTGATCTCGGCCAGGTTGGTATAGAGTGTCAGGTCAATGCCCTTGGGAACTATGAATGGGCTGGCTGTAATGGTGTCAGCGCCCTCCTCAATCTTATCGGCAGCTTCCTGGACGGCTTCCTGAGTTTCCTCATTGCCCATGCCGCTGAACCAACCCATAAGCTGGGTAACGTCAACATGGTCGGACTCAAGGAACAGTTCGCCTGTCAGCAAACCGGTTTTCTCAATAAAGGCACCTATATTATATACGTCACCCCAGAACATTATGTCGGAGTTGCCCATTGATACGCGACAGTCATTGATATTGAAATGACCCAGGGTAAAGTCCACATCAAGATTGTCAATCTCAACAGGCTCCTCAAGCATATCCAGCGAGCCTTCATCGAGCGTAAACTTTATGTTTGGATTCCACTTGAGCAGAATGTCGTCTTTAGTCTGGTCATACTGAGCCATAGCAACGACCGATGTAGAACTGAGCGATGCACCCATATTCTGACCCATAGCAGCCTCAAGCTGGTCAAATGCAGCACGGGCCATAAAGGCAACGGTACCGTCAACAGGAGTCATTGTGGCGCTTATGCTTGTGTTGTCCAAAGAACCGCTTATGGTGTCCATGATGGCCTCAAGATGCGAGAACGTTACGTCGGCCTGAGCACTCATCTCTGTTATGGTGTCTGTCAGGCCAACTACCGATGCACTAAAGGCAAAATCACGCAATGCTGCATCAATGTTTGTAGAATCAATGAGCGACAACTTAAGGTCATCGGCATTGAGATAAACATCGGCAGTCTGGCGGTTGGGGTCAACGGCAATCAGGCTGGGGTACTGCACCTTTGCAGTCAGCTTGTTTGCATTGGCGAATATGGAGTCTTTCAATCCGGCATCAAGTCTGGCCAGAGAGACATTGGCCGATGCCTTGTCAAGCTGCGTACCGTCCTGTTTTACAGCACCTTTAACGCTTACATCCAAACCAAGGATGCCATGAACGTCAATGCCGTCAAGCACGTTCTTGTACTTGTCAGGAATCATGGAAACAAGCTTGTCTATATCCAGATTGCTTGCCTTGACCGATGCATTTCCCTTTACGACCGATGAACCGCCAAGAGTTCCGTTTGCGGCAAAACCAATCTTTTGTCCGTTAACGTTAAGGTTGGAGCCGTTCAGTACGTCAAAGCGGTTAAAGCTCTTGTTTGTGGTCAAAGGGGCATATAGGCTTAATGACCAGTCGGGTACAAGCTCGTCGCCGCCAATGTTTACGTTGATTGACGGGGTTGACAGTTCAGGAGTGAGTGCAATATCGTCCTTGTCAATCAGGGCATCGGCCTTTAAACTGATTGATGGTGACGAGATTGCCATTGGTGATTCTCCGTCAATTGTAAAACCTATGCCGTTAATGCTGGTATTTACACTGGTGTTGATGACCGACATGTCGGTCTTAAGGTTGCCGTTTACATCAAGCTGCAGATTGTCAATTGTGGCACTGGTCTTGGAACCGACTGTGTCGCTCATTTCAAAATCAATGTCGCGTGAACCTATTGACAAGCCTTTCAGATCAAGATTGTTGTCATTGAATGCAACCTGGCCCGCCTTGACCGAAAAATGGTTTGTATTGGCCTGCATGCCCTGATTGGCATATTTAATGTCCGATACAGTTAGGTTAAGGTCTGTCTTTAAATTACCCAGACCTTCTTTGCCCAATGTGCAGCTAAGATTGTTCAGGGCCAGCTTAAGGTCATTGATGGCGGCGTTCATTTCACCAAGCGATGCATTGGTGTTCTTAAGGTCAAATGTAATGCCGCAGGTTACGTTATCCTTGTATTTTGCAATGGTGCCCTTAAGCTTTATGTCATTGAGTCTGGCGTCAATATCGGTCGAATCATTCTTGATTGATGCCTTGACTCCAGCAATCTTTGCGTTGATGTTGGCATCAAGACTGTCATAATTTAGCAGGCCTTTAAGATTGATGCCCAGATTATTCAGATTGGCTTTTGTTCCTGACTTAAGGTCTATGTAACTGGCATTTATGCCGTCAATCGTTATCTTTTGAAGGTCTGCGTAAATATCCAGGTCGGAGCTGTCATCGGTTTCCTTTTCCTTTTTCTCTCCACTGGTAAGGAAATCAATATTGCTGTGGCCTGCGGCATCGACAAACATGTTTGCCTGCACATTGTCAAGCAGCATATTGGTCAGGATAATCTTTTTTTCCTTGAGCAGCGCCTTAAGGTTGGTTGTTACGGTGAACTCCTTGATATAGAGTAGGGTATCGCTGGGTGATGTTTCCATTTCATCATATACCAGCAGTCCGTTAAGGCGGAATGCCAGGAAGGGATATGTCTTTACAAGAGTAAGGTCAACCCTTTCAAGGTCCACTTTGCATGGGGCATATTTGTCAATTGCCTTGTTGGCAACTTTTGTAAGTCTACCAGGTGTGAATACAGTCCAGCATACAAGCAGAACTGCTATGATAATGAGCCCCAAGATTGAGCCAAGGGTTATTCCTGTTATCTTGAGCGCTTTTTTTACTTTGCGATTCATTGCTTTTCAAATTTATACGTAATATCCGCAAGACCAACCTCGTATGCTTCCATATATGTCGAAGTCAGTTTCTTTATAATCCACTCTTCACGGCCCGGTTTGGGGATATCTCCATTGGAGCTATAGTTGATTGTAAGATTATCACGGTCAAGATCCCATGAAAAGTTTAGTCCGCGATCTCTTGAATCGGCGCATCGGCCGGAACCATCATCCAGGAAAGTATAGTAATAACCGTCGTTTTCACATCTCCATCGGCCAATCAGGTTGTCCTCGTCAACATCTTTTTTACAGCCGGCAAACAACAACGCAACGGCCGAGAAGGCAAATATCAGACGAATCAAACTCTTGTTCATATATAAATCAATTTTAGAGTTATTCCTTAATTATTATAATTACAGTGGTGCGAAGTTAGGAATTTTATCCCAATTATTCACAAATACCAAACAAAAGGGTAAATTTGCAGGTCTTTTTAAGAAACTGACTTTTATGTTTAGAAGCAAAACTTGTGGAGAGTTACGCCTGACCGATGCCGGAACCGTTGTTACGCTGGCAGGATGGGTGCAGAGAGTACGTAAAATGGGTGGTATGGTCTTTGTTGACCTGCGTGACCGCTACGGCATAACCCAGCTGGTATTTGACGATGCTACCAATGCCGCACTTTGCGAGCAGGCCAGCCGTCTGGGACGCGAGTACGTAATCCAGGTGACCGGAAAGGTAAGCGAGCGTTCCAGCAAGAACTCCAAAATTGCTACAGGTGATATAGAAATACTGGTTGATAATCTGAACGTTATCAACGCTGCCGACACGCCTCCGTTTACCATCGAGGATGAGACCGACGGCGGTGATGACCTGCGTATGAAATACCGCTATCTTGACCTGCGCCGCCAGTGTGTACGCAAGAACCTGGAACTGCGCCACAAGATGGTTATGGAGATCCGTAAGTTCCTGGATGACCTGAACTTTATGGAGGTTGAGACACCTATCCTTATCAACTCAACACCAGAGGGCGCACGTGACTTTGTAGTGCCTTCACGCATGAATCCCGGTCAGTTCTATGCTCTGCCTCAGAGCCCCCAAATCCTTAAGCAGTTGCTTATGGTATCAGGTTTTGACCGTTATTTCCAGATAGCCAAGTGCTTCCGTGACGAGGATTTGCGTGCAGACCGTCAGCCTGAGTTTACACAGATTGACTGCGAGATGTCATTTGTGGAGCAGGAGGATATCCTGCAGATATTTGAGGCTATGGCAAAGCACCTGTTCAAGAGCATTCTTGGAATAGACTTTAAGGAGCCCTTCCAGCGTATGACATGGCAGGATGCTATGAAATATTACGGCAGTGACAAACCGGACCTGCGCTTTGACATGCACTTTGTTGAGCTTATGGATGTGCTCAAGGGATATGGTTTTGGCGTATTTGACGGTGCCGCTTACATAGGCGGTATCTGTGCAAAGGGTGCCGCTACATATACACGCAAGCAGATTGACGCTCTTACCGAGTATGTTAAGCGTCCTCAGATAGGTGCCAAGGGTATGGTTTACGCCCGCGTTGAGGCCGACGGTTCTGTAAAATCAAGCGTTGACAAGTTCTACAGCCAGGAGGTTCTGCAGCAGCTTAAGGCTGCCATGAATGCCGAGGCCGGTGACCTGATACTGATTCTTAGCGGCGATGATGCTATGAAAACCCGCAAACAGCTATCCGAATTACGCCTTAAGGTCGCCGACGAGCTGGGTCTTCGCAATAAGAACCAGTTCAAATGCCTTTGGGTGATTGACTTCCCAATGTACGAGTGGAGTGATGAAGAGAACCGCCTTATGGCTATGCACCATCCGTTTACAAGCCCCAAGCCCGAGGATGTTCCTCTGCTTGATACCGATCCTGCCAGCGTTCGCGCCAATGCTTATGATATGGTCATTAACGGCATTGAGGTTGGTGGCGGTTCTATCCGTATCCATGACAGCAAACTTCAGGCTACCATATTCAAGATTCTGGGCTTTACTCCTGAGCAGGCACAGGCTAAGTTCGGCTTCCTGATGAATGCGTTCAAGTTTGGTGCACCTCCTCATGGTGGTCTGGCATTCGGTCTGGATCGCTTTGTCAGCATCTTTGCAAAACTGGACAGCATCCGCGACTGCATTGCTTTCCCAAAGAACAACTCCGGTCGTGACGTTATGCTGGATGCTCCCGGTCCTCTAGACCAGTCTCAACTGGATGAGCTCCAGCTCAAAGTTGATCTGAAACAATGAATATTAAGCAGATAGGATTGGCTGTTTCTGTTGCGCTGTTCCTGTCTGCATGTACGGGAAGCGGATGGACTGATAGAGAAAGGATGATCATATCATTGTCTGATTCTGTCATGTTTGTGACTACGTTGCCGCAGGACAGCGTCCAGTTGCGTACTCCAAGCATTGATGTAGCTCCCCGTGAGTTACAGTCCGATGAACTCAAGACTCTTATTGCTAAGATGTTGCGTACCGTTACTGATCCTTCGCAGGACGGAGTGGGTATTGCTGCTCCTCAAGTGGGCATAAACCGTCGCATTATCTGGGTGCAGCGCCTTGATAAGGAGGATGAACCGTTTGAGTGCTATGTAAACATCCGTGTGGACAGCCTGTACGGTGAAACCACTCATGGACGTGAGGGTTGTCTGTCTGTGCCCGGTTACTCCGGATTCGTACCACGTAAGACCGATGTGATCATTTCATACGCTGATCTGGAATCGGGCGAGACCAAAAAAGAGCATGTAAATGGCTATACCGCAATCATTTTTCAGCATGAGTGCGACCATCTGGACGGAATCCTTTACGTGGATCGCGCAGATTCCGTATTCGTAAACCAAGCCTGGATGGAGGAACTAAAACAGTTTGACTACTCCCGTCCAGAATGGTGGTAAAACGCGCAAAAGGGGACTATTCATTTTTAAACTGAAATAACCCAACCTAAACGTTGGGCCAGTTCTTGGACTAAAGAAAAGTCTTTATGCGGAATAGATAGCTTGATGATATCTGTGGCTCCGTACTTTATTTGAGGTTCCATAACCATTGACGGCTCGGGTTCCTGATATAAATATTCATGATGGATAGGAACTGCTTCCTGTTGAGGCTTATTAGCTGCCTCACATAGTGCTTTCTTGACAAAAGCGTTAATGGATATTCCAGCCTCGGTAGCCAGATTTGCAATAATACGGTGGGTCTCAGGCGAGATACGAACGTTGAACGTTCCTGTATAGCTTTTTTGTGGCTTTACGTTATGCTCCTCGCAGAATATAAGATAATCATCTACAGCTTCTTTGAAAGCAGCAGTTAGTTCTTGTACAGACTCGCCTTCATAGTTTACCAGTCCGTCAATTCCCTCTATTTTTCCAAAAAACACCTTATCAGGCTCACTATAAGCTACTGATCCGATGTATCCTTTATATTTTAGTGTATTCATATCTTTATATCCTTGTTTTTGATTAGTTCTGATAATATTTGTTTTACAGCATATCCTTTCAAATCTTTTTGAGGGTGAGGTCTATGTAAAAACAGAGGGGTTCCCCCTGTTTTATAAAACATAACCCTTGATCCAGATGTTTTACCTTTATTAGATTTAATATATCCGAGCTGAATCAACAACCTTTCCGCTTCGTTAAATGTGAAGTCGTTCGGCAATCGTTTTAACCGCTCAATCAACTTTTCTTTTGTTCCCATATGCAAATGTAACTATAATTTAGTTACAATCTAACTATTACGAAGTTTTTTTTGCTAATTAATTAATTTTTCGATTTACTTTTGGAGTATTTCTGCAACTATAGGGTAGAGACGTGAATATGACTAGAAAGGAATTTGAACAGTTGACAGTCCGGATACGGAGCAGATTGGTGGCTTTGGCCAGCCGGTTCGTTAAGGATTCTGGTATCTGTGATGATGCCGATGATATTGTTCAGGAATCTCTGTTGGTACTATGGCGTCAGACTGAAAATGGGTATGAGATGCAGAATCCTGAGGCACTGGCGGTGGCTATCACAAAGAAGGTGTGTCTTGCACATCTGCGCGGTAACAGAGCTGTGATGCAGTCTATTGACGGGATTGATGTGAGCGGAGGTCCGTCGGCATCGGCCCTGACTGATGAGGCCGATATGAATGCCGTCAGGGAGTCGCTCCTGGCACTGCTCACACCTACACAGAGGCATTATCTGCATCTGAGGAATGAAATGGGGCTCTCTCTTGATGAGATGGAGGAGGTGACGGGATGTCCCAAAACCAGTATTAAAACAACGCTTTCAGCAGCCCGCAGGCTGATGATGGAACAAATAAAGAAGGACTTATGAATACTATGCTTGAAAACAAACAGTTCCGCAAGGCTCTTGCAGAGCGATATCTGGATGCCGATACCACCATCCGTGAGGAACAGATGCTGGCCCAGTACTATGCATCGCATCAGCCTGATGCCGATGAGGAGCAGATTGCAGCCCTTATCAAGATGACGCACGCTGGTGCATCGGGCATGATTGATACGGCCGAATTTGACCGCATAACCAAGGGTGGGAGGCCTGTACGCATGATTCTGAGATGGTGTTCTGTGGCAGCCGCAGCGGTTATACTGATGCTTGTGAGCTTGCATATTGGTCATAAACAGATGCTACCGGAGACTGAGACGGCTATCAGCACCATGCAGATTTTGGAGGGTATGGAGATGATCTCCAAGATTGAGGTGGGAGAGATTGAATCCGTTAAGGCCGAACCTCAGGGCAGTACGGTTGTCATAACCGTTAAACTTACCGACGGCAAGGAACGGAGCTACTCGATGACGTGTAATTCCGATGCCAGTTCGCTATCATTCACTGCATTAAACTAACTCTATTAAATAATTGAATATGAACGCATTATTAATCTCAGCACTGTTTGCTTCGCTGTCAGTTCCCAATGATATGACAGCCCCGACCGACACCATCAACCGCTATGTGATAGACGGTCAGACCATTACTGCATTTGACGGATCGCAACTGGTTTCAAAGACCATCGTCAATTATGACATTAACTACAAGAACTCTACCGAAGGGGTAATCAAAGAGCATAACATCAAGACAAAAATATCGGACCCATTTGATATGATCATGAGTTCAGATGTTAATACAGACCCAACAGGCAAATCATCAACAACATATAAGTCTTCAACATGGGAATCAGGAAACACGACATCTTCTACATATAAGTCCAACGGCTTTTCTGAGGGGGAACTGAAGAGTGCCTTTAAAGAAGGTGAAACACCGCTCATTATTGTAGACGATGAAGTCTTCAACGGAAGCATCGAAGATATAGATGCTGAAAACGTCCGGTCCATGACCGTCCTGAAAGGAAAAGCTGCAGTAACCGTCTGGGGCGAGAAAGGAAAGAACGGAGTAATAGAAATCAAAACCAAAAAATGATGCAAAAGGGGGATAGCCCCCTTTTTTACTTTATGGATGCACGTGGCATTCCGGTTTACGGAGCCTGGATATCAGTATTCGGGAGCGTCAGTGGAGGGGCGTGAGTGGAGCGCCCTGGAGGATCCCGTTAAGAACGCCGCTTGTTTGAGGAACGTTCGGCCCCGTAGGGGACGATAAGGACGAGTTCGGCGTTTAGGGTCCGGAGGGGTGCGGAATAGCCCCGTAACGTCGTCTCCCGAATACTGATGTCCAGGCGGAGGAAACTGGCTAAAACATTTATCTTTTTTAGCAGAAAAAACTTTGCAGAGTCGCGTAGAAAGCGGAAATTTGCAGGCGTAAAACTTCAGGGTGGGGCGAAATTCCCCGACCGGCGGTAAAGTCCGCGAGCCGAAAGGCCGAACCGTTGCAACTACGGTACCGACAGTATAGTCTGGATGGGAGAAGAAATTTATGAAAATCAAAACAGTTCTGTCAGGCGTAATCGCGCCTGCAAAACTCATTTATGCCAAGGGCATGAATGAGAAATCATGTGAGTTTGGTATTTCGGCTAACGCCGGCAGTGTGTCAATGGGCAGACTCTTCAAGGTTCTGTTCATGCAGTTTGTCTTGCTGATGTTTACAGCAGGCACATGGGCACAGAATACTACAGCCAGCATAAGCGGATCGGTCAAGGATTCCAACGGCTATCCTGTCGAGGCTGCAACCGTGCAGGTAAAAAACACTGACAACGGAGCGTTTTACGGTGCAGTGACAAACAGATTCGGCGTATTTTCAGTATCAGGACTAAAACCTGGTAATTACAATGTGATGGTTAGCTTTGTGGGTTACACAAGCAAGGGGTATGATAATGTGATGCTGTCTATTGGCAAGGATTATAATATAAATGTGGTGCTGGATGAGAATACCAGCAACATTCCCGAAGTAACCATCCGAGGCGGAAGCATCCATTTTACAGAGACACGTACAGGTCAGACTTATAATATTGGAAAAGAGAATGTTGCAATGCTGCCGTCCGTAAACCGCAGCCTATTGGATTATACCAGACTCTCTCCATACAACGGAGCAAACAACACCATGGCCGGACGCGACGGACGTACCACGGCTCTTACCATTGACGGTGCCGTAATGAACAACAGCTTTGGCTTGAGCTCCGACCTTCCTGGTGCAGGCACACCAATCTCAATTGATGCAGTCGAGGAGATGCAGGTGGCGATAGCTCCGTATGACGTACGTCAAAGTAATTTTACAGGTGGCGGCATAAACGTCATTACAAAATCAGGAACCAACACATTCAAGGCCACGGCTTACACCTATTTTACAAACGAGAAACTCCGTGGAAACTCAGTATACGGAACTGACCTTGGCGAGAGGACAAAAGAGAGCAACACTACATACGGTCTGACACTTGGCGGTCCCATACTCAAAGACAAGTTGTTCTATTTTGTAAATGCCGAATACAAGAATACTCCGGGTGTGATAACCGAATGGAAACTCTCAACCGACGGAGTAGGCGATGCGGGTGCAATGATAAGCCGTGTTACGGCCGATGACATGGACCGTTTTAGCGATGCGCTTAAGGCCTACGGCTATGATGCAGGCGGTTATGACCTTACAAACGGCGACCAGACAAACACCAAGGTGCTGGCACGCATAGACTGGAACATATCTCCCAATCACAATCTTATGCTGCGTTATAACTGGACCGGCAACAAGCAGTGGAGCACTCCAAATGCAAGGAGTACAGTTGGCGCCAAAGCAGCATCGGAACGTATTTCACAGAACGGATATGCTTTCCGCAACAACTGCTACACCATAAATGACAATGCATGGTCAGGAGTGGCCGAGCTGAACAGCCGTCTGAGCGGCCGCTTGAGCAACAAACTGCTTGTTACGGTATCGGACGTAAGCAATCTGCGCGGTTCGGAGTCGTCGTGGTTCCCGCACATTGATATCCGTAAGGACGGTGATGCATTTATGAGCGCCGGTTATGAACTGTTCACGAACGGTACAGGAAACTATGTGCGCACATACAGCGTAATGGACCATATCAGCTGGACACTGGCTCACAGCACAATTACTGCTGGAATGAGCTACCAGTATCAAAAGGGTGCTACAAACTACAAGATGTACGGTACCGGCTATTACCGTTATTCATCGCTCGATGATTTCATCAATCGGGCTACTCCGGAGGCATTCGGCATGACTTATGCTTATGACGGAGTTGATGACCCGGCATCAAGGACATCGTTTGGACAGACAGCGCTTTTTGTGCAGTCTGAAACTAGGATAACGGACAGATTCACACTTACATACGGCATCAGAGCTGATCTTATGCAGTATTATGAAAAACTGGAGACAAATCAGTCTTATAAGGCAATTGACTGGACGGAACACTTTGAGACAGTGCCTGCTCCCGATGGATATACATCGCCCGTAATTGACAACGGAATATGGCCAAAATCAAATATTCAGTGGTCACCCAGAATAGGATTCAACCTTGATATGAGCGGTGACGGCAGTTATGTGATCCGTGGTGGTGCAGGTCTGTTTACAGGCCGTATTCCGCTGGTGTTCTTTGCAACCGTGCCCAACAGCAGCGGTATGCTTCAGAATACCGCAATGTTCAACGGTTCCAGCGCCGTACTTGACGGATTCCAGAACAACTTTATTTACACTGAGCAGGGACTCAGGGATTTCCTTTCATCGCAGGGCGTAAATATGACCGCCAATCCCAATCCTACTCTCAAGGGCGCTTCGATTACAGGTATTGACCCCGATTTCAAACTGCCTCAGGTTGCCAAATTCTCAATTGCAGCCGATATGGACCTGGGCCTGAGTTTCCCTGCATCACTTACAGTTGAGGGTATATTCAACAAGGATATCAATGCTGTTTACGTAGAAAACTACAACCAGACTAACATAGATAATGTAAGCACCTTTAAGGGGCTTGACAACCGTGCCGATTACAACGACGTGGAAGTGGTAAGTCCTTTGGTTTCAAAGTCGGGTGGTGCAATGGTAATCAGCAATACC
>Ga0310695_10013791_pt1 | contig 11024 bp, 5 predicted proteins | sample RumenRJG_04DNA_FD_203882 | JGI IMG/M metagenome (GOLD analysis project Ga0310695, IMG submission 203882) | Bovine rumen microbial communities from Lethbridge, Alberta, Canada - RJG_04 (v2) (version 2) | ecosystem: Host-associated > Mammals > Digestive system > Stomach > Rumen | place: Canada... | reverse complement strand
TTAATCTTTCTGCTAATCTGCAACAGACGATTCCTCAGGATGCCTGCCAGGAACATCAGATGAATTTTACCCTCGGCCGCTTCATCGGAATGCACAGCCGGGGTTTTGAAATCCATTCCCCATTTGACAGACCTGAAGAACTTTTCAATATTGTCCCGGCCTCGATAATTCTCCAAAACTGCCCCGCAATCTTCTTCCTTTGAAGCAACGATACAGAAGAATCCGTAAGAGTTCAGCTGTTTTTTGATAACTTCATGTTTGAGAGTATACCCGGTAAGCATCCTGATTTTTTTGTCATCATTACCGTCCTTGTCGGTACCCTTGCTGCTCCGCTTTTTGGATTTTTTTGGTTCCGTGATTTCTGAAATCTCAAGTTCAAACCAGGCTTCATAGTCTGAAAGACAGGCATTCTTCCTCAGCTTTGTGTTCACAAGTTTGTCCAGATTAACCATCAGCGAACCAATCCTGGACTGCAATTGCCGGCGGCTTATGCTTGCTTTGACATCATCGTAGTACAGATGAAAAAAACGTTCCTTGCCGTACAAAGCGCGCTTGACAGTGATACCGGAAACATCCTGGCTGACAATGAACAGGGAAGTGTCATTTTTGAGCTTTTCCGCATGTTCGGAAATCAGATTGCGAATAAATACCGTGTCCTCCTGAGCCATCATAATAAAATCAAAGCGCTTGTCATCAAGGTATTTAAAATTGGGCTCGGTGTAGCATCCCCTGTCAAACATGAATCCCACATTGCGATACCCGTAATCATACATCCTCTGAAGCATACAGGCGCATTCGCTCATATCTGCAATGCTGCCGGGATAAACCTCGTAATCTAACGGAGTGGTATCTTTCTGACTGACCGTAATTGCCAGATTAATCTGCGGTCTGCTGTTATCCTCTTTGGCAGCTCCGAACTCTGCCAGTGATATCTCACCCTCGCAGGGAAAATTGGTGCTGTCGTATCCGATGTAAATCATTTCCGTATTGCTGCTGTGCGCTTTGTTCCATTGTCTCAGCATTTCATGGCGATTATCCTCGCTTACCACCTCCTTCAAAAGCTTAGAGATCATGACGTCGCTGATAATCTCACAGCTTTCCGTTACATGGCTGCGCATGAATGGCTCATAGTGAACAAATGCTGCCGACTGAGCAGTGATCATATACAGCATAACATCAAAGATCCTACTGGTATCTTTCTCTCCATGAATGTTTTCCAGGATCTGCGTCAGCCTTTCCTGTTGTGCAATATGCTTAAGAACCGCATACGTTCCGACTCTCAGCGTATCAGACAGAGCTGGCGGATCCGGCAGAATTGCGGTCGTTGTAATGGTACCAGGGTAATACAGCTCGAAATTCTCATTGGGCCACATTAAAGTGCAGTCATCATCACAGAGTTTTCCGATGCATTTCTTTACGTCCTTGTTGTACTTTCTGCCCGGAATATAGGTTGAACTTACGACATGGTAGACGTACTTGTTGTCATTGCGTTTTAATAACTTTGTCCCTTCCGGTCTCTTAACCTTAACGTTGCTCAGCATACGCCATACCCCGCTTTAGTCATATTGCATGACTAAAATTATACACAGCACACGACAAGTAATCAACAACTATTTATCGGGCTGCAATGGTTATTTTGCAAGGGATTCAGGACGTTGAGGGAATGGGGACGATAGCTTTGAAATGACAGCAAGTATGGTTTAGTCATACGCTGCCATAGAGTTTAGTTCTTTATTCACCGGTTTTAGAAACTGCCGCATCGTCCTTGCGTTGTGGCAATCAAAAAGACAGCCGGAATTTTCGTGATAGCGGTTGCCGTTGTAATCATCAGTTTCAAAACAGATAAACAATGTGATGCCGCTTTTCCGGATTAACTCTCACCGCAGTCTCCCGGTCAGGGATTCGGATTAAGGAGAGCGGAAACCGAATTCCCGTCATCCGGAATCTCAGGACTCTTCCTGACGTCCGGGAGCTTTTGGTCCGGCATCCTTTTCCAGAAGAAGCTCCGCAATAATCTGTTCCGTGGAAATCTTCATCTCGGAGGTGTTTTCGGTAACTTCGTTTATGATTTTCTCGATGTTGCTCTGAGCATTTTCAATATTCTTGATTTCATCCCCGGCCGAAGAAATCATGTTGGACTGCTCCATGGCACAGCCGGTGATTTCCTCTGCCTTTTTGGCGGCACTCAGGATTTCGTCCACAATGCCGGTAAGGAAGGTCATCTGCCGGTTATTGTATTCCATGGATTTCTGGAAATCGGCTGTACTGTGCTCCACCTCCTTGATGGTGGTAAGCATGCTGTTGGTCAGAGCTTCCACTGTCATCTGAATCTTCTCCGTGGATTCCCTGGTCTTGACAGCCAGATTGCGGACTTCATCTGCAACCACCGCAAAACCGCGCCCGTGCTCTCCGGCCCGGGCCGATTCAATGGCGGCGTTGAGAGCCAGCAGGTTGGTCTGATCGGCAATGGTCTTGATGTTTTCCGAAAGAGCGGCAATCTCCTCGGAATATTTTGCCACGCCGGTTACCGCCTTATAGGTTGACTCGATGGAGCCGGAAAGCTGGCTCATGGATTCCCTGGTGTCCGAGAGGATGGTAAGACCTCCCTGGGATTCGGAGCTTATTTCCTTCATCCTGCTGATAGTACCGTCGGTTTTGTCTATAATGGCGGAAGTCAGTCCTTCAAGCCTGTTTATCATCTTTATCATGGAATCGAAGATACTCTTCTGAGAATACATGCCATCCCTGATAAGACGGTTGTTTTCAAAAGAGCTCTCCACGCTGCTTTCCATCTGGGAACTGATGCGGGTGATATTGCTGAACTGAGTTTCCAGGAACTGATTGAGGGATTTCCCCATCTCCTCCAGCTCGTCCCCGGTTCTGATGTCTATAGGGGTGTTAAGGTGAATGCTTCCACTGGCCAGAAGGTGCAGGTGGTTATTTACCTGTTCCACGGGGCTGGCAACCCAGCGCCCCACAAAAGCCTTCATAACGAGGTAGGCAATTACGGAAATGATCACGGTCAGAACTATAAACAGGAGCAGCATATTCTGCATGCTGCCGTAGAAATAAGATTTGTCGGTAACTATAAAGAGATGCCAGTCGCTGTCCTGGATAGGGCCGCCCACTACCAGTCTGCCGCCTTCTGCCATCTCAACCTCTGAGGACAGCCCCTGGGCGGATGCCTCCAGTACCTGCTTTATAAAATCGGCTGACAGTGCCGGATCCATCTGTCTGAGTTCCTTGTCGAGAAGCTCCGGATTTTTGTGAGCCAGAATCCTGAAGGAATCGCCGTAGGTGACCAGGGCATAACCGTTACCGGGAATGTTGAGTGAGCCGATAAATCCGGAAATGGCATCGACACTGATATCCGAGGCCACCACCCCTTTGGGAGCCGTGCGGGATACTGTTATCACCATCTTTTTGGTAAGAGCATCCTGATAAGGATTCGAAATTACCGTGGTATTGGGATGCTGCACCGCATTAATGTACCAGTCCCTCTTTCTGGCGTCATATCCTGACTTAATAAGCTCTTCGACATCCTCCTGGAGAGAGTAGAGATGGCCGGTGGCTTCACTTCCGAAATAGGTATCCATAGAGCCGGTAACATCGGTAAGAATTCCGGCAAGGCGGTGATCCTCCAGGGTTTTAATCTCCAGCTTTTTGACATCCGGCATCCCGGCATAAACATCCATGGAATGCTTCTGAAAAGCTATCCATCCGTTTATGTACTTTGAATTGATGGAAAGGAGACTTGAGAACACGGCCTCGTTGAGTTTTCTGGTGCTGGTCTCCTGGTATGTCAGAAGACCTATAATCGTTATAAAGGCAATGATAAACAAGGGGATGACAAAGCTAAGGGAGAGTTTCTTCTTGATAGTACTTTTGATAGTCATAATAATAGGAGTACCCTGTGACAGCGGTTATGAATGTCGGCGGTTCGGAATTATCCGAAATCTTTCCGCCTCCGGAAAGCCCGGAACGATACACTGTCTGCCAGGAACAGGCAAAAATCAAAGCACTTTTATGATTTATGAGATCCGGGCAGCTAAAAAATATGAATATTCATGAACATGGTGCGATTTTCAGAAGGATGCACCATTTCGACACACGAAATAACCGCTCTCCAGGAAAACGCCGGCTGAAGGTCATCCCGTTCAGCCGGTGATTCGCCACGGCGGGCACGGCATCTGTCTGTCCGTCAGCGTAAGGACTGCCAAAACCTTCGAATTCCTGAAGTTTGCTCAGAAACAAACCTGAACAGCATAAAATCTCCCTGACAGTTATCGGTTTAGCCGGATAAGGCTTTTAAAGACTTTTGATTCTCCTGATTGCTTCCAGGCTGTTTTCATAAGTGCCGAAAGCCGTGAGTCTGAAAAAGCCCTCCCCGTTAGGTCCGAAACCGGACCCCGGGGTGCCAACCACACCGAGCCTGTTAAGAAGAAGATCAAAGAAATCCCAGCTTGATAATCCGTCAGGTGTTTTTAACCAGATATAAGGCGAATTCTCACCGCCATAAACGGTATATCCGGCATCCTTAAGAGCTGTTTTAAGGTATACGGCATTTTTCATATAGGTGGCAATCTGGTCCTTTATTTCCTGAGCTCCCTCCGGCGAATAAACCGCTTCCCCCGCTCTCTGCACAATGTACGGAGCGCCGTTATATTTGGTGCCGTGTCTCCTTGCCCACATGGCATGAACGGATTTGCCATTCAGTTTAAGTTTTTTGGATATAACAGTGAAACCCAGCCTTAAACCGGTAAAGCCGGCATTTTTGGAAAACGATCTGAATTCAATGGCGCAATGCTCTGCTCCGCTGCATTCAAAAATGCTGTGCGGAAGAGCATCATCGCTTATATAAGCCTCATAAGCAGCATCATACAAAATAACAGCTCCGATTTTTAATGCATAATCCACCCATTCCTGCAGCCTGTCCTTTGTTATGGCAACGCCTGTCGGGTTATTCGGAAAACAAAGGTAAATCAAATCCGGCTTTTCCTCAGGAAAATCGGGGGTGAATCCATTGGCCTCGGTGCATGGCATATAAATCAGCCTGTCATAGAGGTGCTTCTCTTCATTAAAATCCCCGGCCCGTCCTGCCATTACATTCGAATCCACATATACCGGATAAACAGGATCGCAAACCGCCACCAGACTGTCCCGGGCAAAAATTTCCTGGATATTGGAGCAATCGCTTTTGGCACCGTCGGAGACAAATATTTCATCAGCTTCAATGGCGATCCCTCTTTTCCGGTAATCGTTTTCGACAATGGCAGTTCTCAGAAAATCGTAGCCAAGATCCGGAGCGTAACCGCGAAAGGTTGCCTGAGTGCCCATTTCATCAACGGCTTTGTGGAGAGCCTTTAACACAGAAGGCGCAATGGGCTGGGTAACATCGCCGATACCAAGCTTTATAAGCCTGACATCCGGATTGCCGAGTTCAAATTCATGCACTTTGCGCGCAACTGTCTGAAAAAGATAGGATCCCTGTAATTTCAGGTAATTTTCATTTATCGCTGCCATTTTTAGTTCTCCGATTACCGATTATCCTTTCACAATTTACACTGCTATCTCACCTTCAAAGACAAATTCAGCAGGTCCGGTCATATATACGGGATGTCCGGTGCCTTCCCATTTAATTTTTAAATCGCCGCCTAACAAATGAACAGTTATTTCCTCATCGGTGCAACCATTCAGGATGCCTGCCACTGCAGTGGCACAGGCGCCGGTACCACACGCTAATGTCTCACCGGTTCCGCGCTCCCATACCCGCATTTTTACATTCTTTCGATCGATAATCTGAATAAACTCCGTGTTTACGCGTTTCGGAAAAGACGGATGATTCTCAAAATATCTGCCTAACCTCTCCAGCGGAAAATTATCCACATCATCGACATAAATTACAGAATGAGGATTACCCATGGAAACACAGGTATGATGATAAACCTTTCCTTCGACTTCAATGGGCTCATTGACAACCGTTCTTTTTTCACTTAACACGGGAATATTCGGAGCCTCCAGAATGGGGAGTCCCATGTCAACACAGACACTGTTTACCTTTCTGGTCTTGCTGTGTTCGTCTGCGTCAAGCCGGATATTTTTTATTTTGCCCGCGGAAACAATGCGAAATTCCTTTTTGTCGGTCAGTCCTTTGCAATAGACGTATACAGCCACACAGCGTATGCCGTTGCCGCACATTTCACCTCTGCTACCATCCGCATTGTACATTTCCATTTCAAAATCGGCTTCATCCGAAGGATTGATAAAAATCACTCCGTCACCGCCAACTCCAAAATGCCGACAAGACAGTTTTTTTGCGATTTCCGATTTCTTCTCCGGAGAAAAATCCACCAAAGCCCCGTTTACATAAACATAGTCGTTGCCGCAGCCCTGCATTTTTGTAAATTTCATCTTTGTGTTCTCTTTTTAATGGTGTTCCCGGGAACAATTTTTCAGGTCACAGACATGCTGCTCCTGCAAATGATTCTGATATTTGCACCGAATTCTCCTCAGTTAAAATGCTTCTGAAAACTCGGGGCTGTCCGGTCAGTCATCATGGGCTCCGGGAGCATCCTGACTGAGCCTTGCAGCCGAAACGGAAAGACCGGAAGGCAGGCTTCGGGATCCCGGGTGATCCGCCGGTTGTTTTAAACTGTGCCTTTCTTAACGAATAACGGTCCCGGAGTCATGAGCGTCCGATACTGCCCGGTATGCCGCCTTTTCTGCGGACACCCGGAAATTCAAAGAACGCACCTGCAAAGACACAGTCTTTGCACTCCGGACCATATTCATACAAAGAATCTTCCAATGTTTAAACAATCACTTGCCGCTGTTGCCGTAATTGGACAGGACGCGGGCGGAAGGATCATTCACATTGCAGCCTTCCCATTCCTTATTGGGCATCCAGAAGTCTTTTATCATTTGGGACTGACCGGGGTAATACTTTTCAAAGATTTCCCGGTAAAGCAGGGATTCCTTGGTGAAAGGCGTTGCATGGGCATACGCTTTTCTCTTTGCCTCAAATTCCGCATCATCATACTGCTCCTCTGCATAAGCCTTCAGATGATCAACCATCGAATGACCTACCGCATCGGAAAACGCAGCCTTTTCTCTCCACAGGATCTCCGGCGGCAAATAATCAAGTCCTTCAAAGGCATGACGGAGGAGATATTTGCCCTTGTTGTAACGATTAAGCTTCATTTCCGGATCTATGGACATCACATAATGAACGAAATCCAGGTCTCCGAAAGGAACGCGTGCTTCCAGGGAATTTGTTGAAATGCATCTGTCAGCCCGCAGAACATCGTACATGTGAAGTTCGCGTACCCGCTTTTCCGCCTCTTTCTGGAATTCCGCGGCAGACGGAGCAAAATCGGTGTACTTGTAACCAAAAAGCTCGTCAGAAACTTCACCTGTCAGAATTACTCTCAAATCCGTTGTTTCATGAATTGCCTTGCAGAGCAGGTACATGCCCATGCTGGCGCGAATGGTGGTAATATCATAGGTGCCGAGAGTATAAATCACATGTTCCAGGGAATTTATCACATCATCTCTGGTAATTATAACTTCCGTATGATCGGCATTCAGATATTCAGCAGTCTGTTTTGCGTACTTAAGGTCAATGGCATCTTCTCTCATGCCAATGGCAAAGGTCTTAATCGGATGCGCGCTCTTTCTTGCGGCGATGCTGCAGACCAGGGAGGAATCAAGACCGCCGGAAAGCAAAAAGCCAACCTTCGCATCTGATATGAGGCGCTTTTCAACACCGGCAATCAGGAGTTCCCTGATTTTTGCGCATACTGTTTCCAGCTCATGATCCCGCAGCTTTTCATCAGGTCTGGCAATATCACAGTAGCAGATAAATTCTCCGTTCTCATAATAATGCCCCGGCGGGAAAGGAAGAATCTCTCCGCAAACCAGATCCTTCAGGCACTTGGGCTCGCTGGCAAAAACGATATCATGAGCTTTTGTGTACCCGTAATACAGGGGACGAATTCCAACGGGATCACGGGCGGCAATCCATTTGTTTTCATCGTGATCATAGATGACACAGGCAAACTCCGCATCAAGCATGGCGAACATCTTTGTGCCATGCTCCTTATACATGGGCAAAAGCACTTCACAGTCGCTGCCGCTGGCAAACTTATAGCCGCACTTCACAAGATCACTTTTGATTTTTTCAAATCCGTAGATCTCGCCATTGCACACACAATAACTTCCGTTAAGCTCGAAGGGCTGCATTCCCTCAGGAGTCAGTCCCATTATGGAAAGACGCTGAAAACCCATCAGGCCGTCCCCGGCTTTAATGGCCCTGGAATCATCAGGACCTCTGGAAGTGCTTGTCAGCATCGCGCTTTTTAGTGTTTCAGGATCTGCTGACGGACCGCAAACTGAAAATATACAACACATACACCAATCCTCAGGATAACAGGGATTTGAAGTTAATTCTTATCAAATCCCCGACACCTTTCTAAAGAAAACAGAATTTATTTCACGGAAAACAGGAGTTCGCCATAGGACGGCAACGGCCAGTATTCTCTTGAAACGTAGATCTCGGCCTTATCAGCCAGATTACGCAAATCCTGCATCCTCGGAAGAATTTCATCACGTATGAGCTGGCTTTCCCTGATGATTTCTTCGGTTCCATTAATCCTTCCGGCGGTTTCCTCCAGTTCCTCGGCCTTCTGATAAATCTGATCAGCCAGGGAAGAAAGCTTTTCCACAATGGATTTTTCATAACCGCATGCCAGCCCCGCATTTACGGCTCTCTTGTTGGCTGCCGTTTCTGAAAGCTTGTCTGCATAGTTTTCAATTGCCGGCAAAATCATCCGACGGGCGATCAGGAGCTCGGTATTGACTTCAATCCAGACCTGCTTGCAGTAGTTATCCAGCATAATCTCGCATCTGGAATGAAGTTCGGCTTCATTAAACACCTTGTGAGAGGTAAGCATCTTCACGTTCTTTTCATCAAGAAGATGAGGCATGCAATCCGGGGTGGTCGGATAATTCAGAAGCTTTCTCACTTCGGTGGCTTCCCTGACCCAGGCCGCATCATAGCCGTTGCCGTTAAAAATGATTCTCTTATGATCATGAATGGTCTTCTTAATCATCTCATGAAGAGCATTTTCAAAATCATCGGCCTTTTCCAGTCTGTCGGCATAGATCCTGAGAGATTCTGCCACGGCACTGTTCAGCATCATGTTCGCGCAGGCAATGCTGTTGGAGGAACCCAGGCTTCTGAACTCGAACTTATTGCCGGTAAACGCAAACGGAGAGGTGCGGTTTCTGTCAGTGGTATCACGGGCAAATCTCGGCAGTACATCAACACCAAGCTTGATAAGCTTCTTTTCCTGGCCGCGATACGGGGTATCGGATTCAATGGCTTCAAGAATGGCGGTAAGCTCATCACCCAGGAAGATGGAAATAATTGCCGGAGGAGCCTCGTTCGCTCCCAGGCGGTGATCATTTCCGGCAGTTGCCACAGAAAGTCTGAGCAGATCCTGATAATCATCAACGGCCTTGATTACCGCGCAGAGGAACAGCAGGAACTGCGCGTTTTCAGCCGGGGTATCGCCGGGAGACAGCAGATTGGTGCCGGTATCAGTGGAGATGGACCAGTTGTTATGCTTGCCGCTTCCGTTGACACCTGCAAAAGGCTTTTCGTGAAGCAGACAAACCAGGCCATGACGGGCTGCTACCTTCTGCATGATCTCCATCATCAGCTGGTTCTGATCTGAAGCCAGATTGGTAGTCGAATATATCGGAGCAAGCTCGTGCTGTGCCGGAGCCACTTCGTTATGTTCGGTTTTAGCCAGGATTCCGAGTTTCCAGAGTTCTTTGTTAAGCTCGGCCATAAACTCCTTTACCTTCGGCTTGATGACGCCAAAGTAGTGGTCGTCCATCTCCTGTCCCTTGGGAGGCTTGGCTCCGAAAAGGGTTCTTCCGGTGTACTTCAGGTCAGGTCTCTTATCGTACATTTCCTTGGAAATGAGGAAGTATTCCTGCTCGGGACCAACCGAAGTATGAACGTGCTTGACCTGGTCATTGCCAAACAGCTTCAGAATACGCAAAGCCTGACGGTTAAGAGCTTCCATGGAACGCAACAGAGGGGTCTTCTTGTCCAGGGCCTCTCCGCCGTAGGAGCAGAATGCTGTCGGGATGCAAAGAGTCTGATCCTTGATGAAGGCATAAGAGGTCGGATCCCATGTGGTATAGCCTCTGGCTTCAAAGGTCGCTCTGATTCCGCCCGTCGGGAAAGAAGATGCATCCGGTTCGCCCTGGATTAATTCCTTTCCGGAAAATTCCATGATGACGCCGCCGTCCGGAGAAGGCTCAATAAAGGAGTCATGCTTCTCGGCAGTTACACCGGTAAGGGGCTGAAACCAGTGCGTAAAGTGAGTGGCTCCTTTTTCAATAGCCCAGTCACGCATTGCCTTGGCAACCGAATCAGCCAGACCAAGTTCCAGCTTCGCACCTACTTCAATAGTCTTTCTCAGTGATGAATAAACATCGCTGGTCAGAACAGATCTCATGACCCGGTCATCAAATACCATACACCCGAAATATTCGGGAACAGTGCCTTCTGTCATAATCAACCTCTTAATGTCAGCTGTTAATGTTAACTTACAAAAATCTATAACCGATACAACTTAAAAACTTTTTATGTTAATGAGGTATATCCCATTAAATACTCGTCAATCTGGGCTGCACAATGGCGGCCTTCCGCAATGGCCCATACCACCAGCGACTGCCCGCGGTGCATATCACCTGCCGTAAATACTCCGGGTGTTGAAGTTGCATACGAACCCTCGGCAGTTTCAACGGTATTCCGTCTGGTAACCTGAACCCTGCTGTCGCTTATGATGTAATCCTCACACCCCAGAAAGCCTGCGGCGATAATCAGAAGATCGCACGGAATTTCCTTTACAGTGCCCTCAATTTCCGTAAGATTGCGATTTTCAAATTTAACCTGAACCGTTTTGACGGCCGTGAGCTTTCCGGAATCCAGCAAGAGCTCCTTTACC
>Ga0310695_10013789_pt1 | contig 11025 bp, 8 predicted proteins | sample RumenRJG_04DNA_FD_203882 | JGI IMG/M metagenome (GOLD analysis project Ga0310695, IMG submission 203882) | Bovine rumen microbial communities from Lethbridge, Alberta, Canada - RJG_04 (v2) (version 2) | ecosystem: Host-associated > Mammals > Digestive system > Stomach > Rumen | place: Canada... | reverse complement strand
TCGTTAAGGATGGTGAGCGTAAGGTAGGTGATCCTGCAAAGCGTCAGGCTATCACAAACCCAACTAACACAATCTTCTCTATCAAGCGTTTCATGGGTGAGACTTACGACCAGAGCGCAAAGGAGGCAACACGTGTTCCTTATAAGGTAGTTAACGAGAATGGTTATCCACGTGTTGACATCGACGGACGTAAGTATACTCCACAGGAGATCTCAGCTATGATTCTTCAGAAGATGAAGAAAACAGCAGAGGACTATCTCGGACAGGAGGTTACTGACGCAGTTATTACCGTTCCTGCTTACTTCTCTGACTCTCAGCGTCAGGCTACTAAGGAGGCTGGTCAGATTGCAGGTCTCAACGTTCAGCGTATCGTAAACGAGCCAACAGCAGCAGCACTTGCTTATGGTGTTGACAAGGCTAACAAGGATATGAAGATTGCAGTATTCGACCTCGGTGGCGGTACTTTCGATATCTCTATCCTCGAGTTTGGTGGTGGCGTATTTGAGGTACTCTCTACTAATGGTGACACACACCTTGGTGGTGACGACTTCGACCAGGTTATCATCGACTGGCTTGCTAACGGCTTCAAGGCTGATGAGGGCATCGACCTCACAAAGGATCCTATGGCTATGCAGCGCTTGAAGGAGGCTGCTGAGAAGGCTAAGATCGAGCTTTCTTCTTCAACTTCTACAGAAATCAACCTTCCATACATCTCAGCTGAGGGTGGTGTTCCAAAGCACCTTGTAAAGACTCTCACACGTTCACAGTTCGAGCAGCTCGCACATGGTCTTATCCAGGCATGTCTCGTTCCTTGTCAGAACGCTATGCGTGATGCAGGTCTCTCTACATCAGAGATCGACGAGGTTATCCTCGTAGGTGGTTCAAGCCGTATTCCTGCTGTTCAGGAGCTCGTTAAGAACTACTTCGGTAAGGAGCCTTCAAAGGGCGTAAACCCAGACGAGGTTGTAGCTGTAGGTGCTTCTATCCAGGGTGCTATCCTCAACAAGGAGTCAGGTGTAGGCGACATCGTTCTCCTCGACGTAACTCCTCTTACCCTCGGTATCGAGACCATGGGGGGCGTAATGACAAAGCTTATCGACGCTAACTCTACAATCCCTTGCAAGAAGTCTGAGACATTCTCAACAGCAGTTGACAACCAGACAGCCGTAACAATCCACGTTCTCCAGGGTGAGCGTCCTATGGCTGCTCAGAACAAGTCTATCGGTCAGTTCAACCTCGAGGGCATCGCACCAGCACGTCGTGGTGTACCACAGATTGAGGTAACATTCGATATCGACGCAAACGGTATCCTCAACGTATCTGCAAAGGATAAGGCAACAGGTAAGGAGCAGAAGATTCGTATCGAGGCTTCATCAGGTCTTTCTGAGGACGAGATCAACCGCATGAAGGCAGAGGCAGAGGCAAATGCCGAGGCTGATAAGAAGGAGCGCGAGAAGATTGACAAGCTCAATCAGGCTGACTCTATGATTTTCCAGACAGAGAACATGCTCAAGGAGCAGGGTGACAAGATTCCAGCTGACGTTAAGTCTGAGATGGAGGCTGCTATCCAGAAGCTGAAGGATGCCCACAAGGCACAGGACGTTGCTGCTATCGATGCAGCCATCGCAGAGCTCAACGCAGTTGCTCAGAAGATGTATCAGGCAGGCGCACAGCCAGGTGCTCAGCCAGGTCCTGACATGAACGGCGGCTTCAACGGCGGCGCTCAGGCAGGCGGTCAGTCTTCACAGAACGGCCCAGACGTTCAGGACGCAGACTTCGAGGAGGTCAAATGAGACGCATAAGTAAAGACATAACAAAACACTATCAAATAGCGTGTAGCTCAATGAGTTACACGCTATTTGCATTTTATAGGCTTATGTTTTCTATGTGCTTTTTCTACCTTTTTTTACGGCTTTTTTGTTACATGTGTGACACAAGACTTAATGGTAGATAAGGTTGAACATAAACATACTTATGCATACGTATAGGACTTAGTAGAACTTAAAAGTAGAAAACATGCCAAATCTAGGAATTGAAATCAAAAGGAAGTGCCCTATTTGTGGCAAAGTCTTTATCATTAAGACTTTAGACAGTATTTACTGCTCTCCTAAATGCAGTAAAGTGGCAAACAAACGCAAGAAGGATAAAGAGAAAAAAGAAGCCTTATTTGCTACATATGCCCAAAATGTCCCAGACATTCGAGAGTACCTGACAGCTCAGCAAGTTATTGCTATATACGCAATTGAGCGTAGTACATTATACCGTTTGGCCAAAATAGGTAAAATTCCTTGTATTAATCTAGGTACAAGATTGATGCGTTTTAAGCGTTCGGAATTAGATCTACTCTTTCACTATAGAAGAGATTTGAAAAACGCAAAAGAACTACCTCAAAAGAAGCTCTATAGTCTTGATCCAGAGGATTGCTATACCATCGGAGAGATTTGTGAGAAATATCATATCAATGATAGTTCCGTTTGGGCACATATAAGGAAGTATTCTATTCCCTCTCGTCAAATTGGTAACTATGTATATGTTCCTAAAGAAGAAATTGACAAATTATATAAATCTGAATAATAATGAGAAAACCTTTATTACACACAAAAGTCACGGTCAAACTCAGAAAGTCTGAGTATCGTGAAGAGTGGTATCTCGTAATCGAGTCATACCCTATCCGTAAACCTGATAGCAAAAAACCAGGAAGAATTATAGAAGCAGTAAATCGAACCATCACAACTCCTATATGGGACACGACCGCCATCACTGGTATAGATGAAAACGGGAACTACAAGTACAAACCAAAGCGAGATTCCAACGGAATCATCCAATGCACATCGCAGTTGGACAAGGAATCTTGCAGATATGCAGACAAGGTACGTGCTTTGCGCCAACAGGAGTACGATACCGCTGTGGTCTATTCTGAAAGAGAGCAGGAAATGATTGCACAGAATGAACGTTCTGAGCAGGATTTCATTGCCTACTTCAATAGCATCATTCACAAGTGTCACCCCAATAGTTCCAAGTCAATCATCATCAATTGGACTCGTGTTGGTGAGCTGCTATCCATCTACACAGAAGGAAAACCAATACCTTTCAAGAAAATAACCGTAAAGTTTCTTGAAGACCTGAAATTATTCATGCTCACAGCCCCACAAGGTGGAAATAAGTCTGGAACATTGTCACAGAACTCAGCAGCTACCTACTTCTCTATAGTAAAGGCAGGTCTGCACCGTGCATTCATTGACGAATACCTGACAGTAGATGTTGCCGCCAAGGTCAAAGGCATACCTGAACTCAAAGTCAAACGTGAGACACTTACAATTGAAGAGGCAGAGTTACTTGCACGCACACCTTGCGAGAATGAAGTATTGAAACGTGCATTCTTCTTTGCCGTTCTTACAGGTATCCGTCTCTGTGATATTCACGAACTCACTTGGGGCGAGATTCAAAAAACAGCAACAGGGTGGCGTGTTGACTTCACACAACGAAAAACTCATGTGGTTGACTATCTGCCTATCAGCGAACAGGCTTACTCTCTCTGTGGAGAGCCTGGAGAACACGATCAGCAGATTTTTGCAGGATTGACAGGTTCATCATGGATTTCTCGTCCCTTGAAGAAATGGATTGCAGCTTCAGGCATTAAGAAGCACATAACATTCCATTGTTCTCGTCATACATTCGCAACTTTGCAGTTGGCTAATGGTACTGACATATATATAGTAAAAGGTATGCTCGGCCACACCAACGTAAAAACCACACAGATTTATGCTCACATTGTAGATAAAGACAAACGTAATGCTGCCGATGCAATCCAGATAGATGGATTAAGCATACCACATGAATCTAATGATGAAAGCAAAGCCGTTTGATTTTTCATAAAATCCACAATTTTGCCTCCGAACTTTTCGGGGGCTTTTTTGTGTCTTTATTTTTAGTTTCCTGTCTGTTTTGCTATCCTTTGTTTTGTCTTCATAAAATGCTGTTTCATAGAGTTATAGTATGATTTTTGCAATAAAATCATACTTAAAATATAAACAGTCTTAATTTCAGGGCTCAGAAAAAACGTTTTTATGGCTATATGCGAAAAAGTGAGTTACTTTGCATCGCCAAAATAAAAAAAAGGCAATACTAAACTATATATAAAAAGTCAATATGATATTAGAAATTAAATCGTTGGAGGAGATGCCAAGGGGATTGTCCCTCCTTATTGAAAAAGTTGATAGCCTACAGAAGACAGTAAACACTCTGCGACACAAACTGCAGGCTAATGATTCACCTCGATGGATGAATATCGATGAACTTTGTGCTTATCATCCAAGTCATCCAAAGAAACAGACCGTATACGAATGGGTATCAAAGAAGACCATTCCATATCACAAGATGACCAAGGGGCTTATGTTCCTACAATCAGAAATTGACGAATGGTTGAAAAGCGGTGCTCAAAAATCTGAAGATGATCTTATGTGTGAAGCACGCGAGTTCATTCTTTCAAAGAAAGGGAACAAGTATGATGTATGATTACCCAACCGACTTCTGGAATAGAATAGAGGACTTGCATGGTTTCTCCTTCTACAGAAAACCAATCCAGAACACTGAGCCTTATCGTGCTATCACGGTAGTTGACGTCTATCGATACATTGTCGGTCACTATGCAAAACCGCAGACGGAAACACTTCGCTCTATGACTTCAAGCAAAGAAGCCAATAAGTTCAAGGCTACCCATTTTGATTATTGTACATTCTCAGGACTATTCCGTAGACGAAACGAGCAAGAGTTGATTCTGCACTCTGGATTGATGTGCATTGACTTTGACCATGTCGGAAATCCCGACAAACTTAAAGAACAACTCTTACAACACGAGTATTTCGACACAGAGCTCATGTTCACTAGTCCATCTGGGGATGGCGTGAAATGGATTATTCCTATAGAATTAAAGGGCTGGGAGCATTCTCGCTATTTCAAGGCTGTAGCTAACTGCATAAAATCCACAGGATTACCTCCTGTGGACAAATCAGGAAGTGACGTGGCTCGTTCATGCTTCCTTCCATACGACCCACAAGCATACATAAACCCTAAATACTCGGAATATGTCAAAGAAAATATTTTCCGCCCAAGAGTGGGAGAATGCCCCTTCTAAGCAAGAGACATTACCGCCATCGTTGCAGACGAATTGCTCACATTCGTCTGCAACAGACCTCTCAGCAGAAATCGACAGAGTCGTTCAAGAGATTGAAAACAGAGGCATTGATATTGCCCCTGACTATACAATGTGGGTGAATGTAGGCTTTGCATTGGCTGATGGTCTGGGAGAACAAGGAAGAGAGTTTTTTCACAGAATCAGTCAACTACATCCCGATTATGTCCCAGCAAACACAGACAATCAGTTTACTCATTGTCTGAATGGAAAAGGTTCTGGTGTAACTGTCGCTACATTTTTCCATTATGCTACTCTGGCAGGCATCGAACTTCGCCACTATTCTAATCCCATTTTACCAAATCACCAAAATGGCAAAACGGGAAAATGGGTAAAACCAGAAAACCAACTACCCCACTTTCCTGAGGACATTTTCAATGTTTTACCTTCGTTTTTGCAGAAAACCGTAGGTAATGCCATATCTGCCGAAGACCGTGATGTTATACTGCTTGGAGCCATTGGCTGCCTATCCGTCTGCTTCTACAATGTCCGTGGCGTTTATGACGAACGAGTGGTATTCTCTAACCTTTATCTATTTGTAGTGGCTGATGCTGGTATGGGTAAAGGGGCATTGACACTTTGTCGTGAACTTGTTACACCTATCAACCAACGACTTCACGAACAAACAGCACAGAAGATGATTGAATATAAACACGAACTGGCAGAATATCAGAAGTGCAAAGGGAAAAATCCAGAAGCAGTCGAACCTGTCGCACCCCCTCAAAAGACTCTGATCATTCCTGCCAATAGCAGTTCAAGTTCCTTGCTCAGTATTCTTTCTGACAACGATGGAATCGGATTACTCTTTGAGACTGAAGGTGATACTCTCAGCCAGACACTCAAATCTGAACATGGAAATTACTCTGACTTACTCCGTAAGGCTTTCCATCATGAAATGATTAGCATGAGCCGACGTAAGGATAGAGAATACGTTGAGATTGACAATCCTAGGCTATCCGTTGTATTGGCAGGTACTCCTGAACAGGTTCGCCGATTGATACCTGATGCGGAAAACGGTTTGCTCAGCCGATTCATATTCTATTTCATTCCCTTTCGTAGAGGAATACGTGACGTCTTTGCAACAGATGATGTCAGCAGATCTAAATACAGCATCTTCAAGATGCTTGGTGAGGAATTCATACACTTGCTCAATAATTTCATGAATCAAGGTTCTTTTATCATAACATTGCCAACGAATCAGCAACGTCGCTTTGTCGAATGGCTGGCTAGACTCAATGACGAGTGTTGTGAAGAAGTTGACAACGGAATGCAGGGAATCGTAAGACGACTGGGGCTTATTGCCTTTCGCATGATGATGCTATTTACTGCTATTCGTGCATTCGATACCCCTTTAAGAAAAGCTAGAGCTCCCGATGGAAAGATTATTCTGGAGTGTTCAGAAACGGATTTCAATACGGTATTGTGTATTTGTGAGATTTTGCTCTATCACTCTATACATATCTACATGAAGTTACAACCAAAGAAAAACAGCAACACTCTCCCAGACATCGAGTCTGGAGTCAATGCTCGTCGATATACATTGTACAACAAACTTCCTGATGAATTCGACAAATCCGTTTACGACCGAATCGTTTCTGAAATGAACGAGAACGCTTGTACTGCTTCCAAATGGATTGACAAGTTCATTCAAGACGGGCGACTCAAGCGAACTAGCAAAGGCAAATATGTAAAGATTTAGAGAATCATTTAACTGGGCGAAAGCCCACAAACAACTATAATTATCTTTTATGAAAAATATCGTTATTCCAATTGATCATCTTGTAATGTTGGCAGAACTTGATGATAAAGAAGCAGGGCAAATAGCAAAAGCCATCGCCCTGTATGCCAACGAGGGAATTACTCCTACGTTCAACAATGGTGCACTCAAAGCTATCTTCTCTTTGTTTCGCTCCAATATCGAAGCTCAACGCGAATCTTCTGCAAAACGCAGCGAAATCAACACGACAAATGCAATGAGCAAGAAGTCTGCTACCAAAAAGAGGATTACCAAGAAGTTAACTTCCACCGATAGCGAATCGCAGCAAATCGCAGAAGAAGTAACAACAACGCTAGATGTGGCAGAGGAATCGCTTTCACTCGATGCTATCGAAGCAATATATCCAAAGGTCGGCACCTATCGTGATGAATCCCTCTCCATTTGGAAAACTTTCAACGAAGAGAAGAAACACAAAGCTATCGACTTTATTAAAACCTACGTGACTCAAGTTCCGAACTCTATTGACCAGATGTATCTGAACAGATATCTGAAGTCAGAACCTTGGGAGAAGTAAAGCCGTAACGAGTCTGCTTGCAGACATTATACCCCTTTGGTGTAGCCTAATACACCAAGCAAACTTGGTTGTTAGGCTCTCCGAGGGGATTTTGTCTGCCTTTTGAAAGAGCAAGCTCTGGCAGTATAATAATTTATATGTTCACTAACTATACAATAGTAATATATGCCTACAGGAAGAAAAGCAATGCTGGAAGTCTGCAAAATGAAGATGACTCCAGCACTCAGCGCAGAACATCAGCGCAAATGGGATGAATCCCGATGGGAATGTAAAATGGATGATCCAGAACGTAATTATGACAAAAGCCGTATGCACCTCAACTTCGAAATACGCAATGGTAGTGTCATTGCACCTGTGGATCAATCCGTATGTATAAAGGACAAAGTTGACGAACGTATTGCACAATGGAAAGCAGAACAACTTGCTCAAACTGGTGTTGAACCGACCGTCCGAAGCACACAACACAAATCCGTTTGCATCATCATGGGCGGTAATCGTGAGCGGATGAATGAACTTGCATTCGGCAATCAAGTTCTTCAAGAGCGTGGTAATAACTCACATATCAAGCGTATGAAGGAGATTGAACAATTTGCTCTTGACAACTATAAAGCCCTTGCCAAAAGAGTCGGTGAGAAGAACATCGTTTCTTTCATTGTCCATTGTGACGAGAAGAATTGCCATATTCATGCAACAATAGTTCCTATATTAGAAGATGGACGACTGTGCGCCAAAGATATGTTTGGAGGTAGTTCGAGGGATGCAGCGCGCGATAAAATGCGTGAATGGCACGATTGGTATGCAGCTATTAATGAGAAGTGGGGACTTGAACGTGGTGATGATATCCATGAAACTGGTGCACGTCATAAATCACTTGAAGAACATAACCGTGAATTACATCGTGAAAACAAATCACTTGAAGAGGAACTAGAAACAAAGCGTCGTGCTGTCCAAGGACTCTCTACTATGATAGAGAACCTAACCATTCAACGAAAAGAAATTGAAACCGAAATTGAAAATCTTGAAGCACAACTTCAGAAATCCGATTCCGACAAAAAACAAATTACAAAAGACATCGTAGCACTTCACATGAAACTTGCGACCGTCAAAGATAGGTTGGAAGAGAAGCATGACAAATTGAATAAAGTTTACCAAGAACTGGAGGATCTTAAGGAATCATATGATTCAAGGATGGAAAAGGTAAACGATGCTATCGAGTCGGACAAATTGATAACAAACTATCTCAACCATCATGCCTCTATCATTGTTAAAGCATCCATTCTGGAGCAAGTACTATATGATGCAGCTAGAATCTGCCGAGAATTGCCTCGTGCAGAGGAATTGGCAGAGGACACCTTCATTGACGATCGTAACTTCCTACGTTGGAACGATGTTCTAAAAACTGGTCTGCAAGTGTTCTTGGCAGGCATAAATGGTGCAACCAATGTAGCTCAGACCTCTGGCGGTGGAGGCACATCAAACGATATGCCGTGGCGAGACAAAGATGAAGATTTTCTTGATTGGGCTCGACGTGCCATGCGCTATGCTCATGCAAAACATTATCCTGGCAATAGATATAGACGAACGCAGAATAGGTAGTCTATATGCACATATGTTAATAAAGGTAAGTGTTTCCATTTTTGAAACACTTACCTTTGTTTGACCATTTGTCCGAGGGTATTCAAATTTTTCTAATAGTGTCGGATAAATGGTATTATCACTTAGTCCTTAAGGTTGAAACCAATGTCGCAATTCGCAACGGTGGTTCTCCTATTAATTCCTATTAATTTAAAGAGCAATCTTATCGTCACAATCTGCATACAAAGGAATATGGACAAGGACTGAACAGACCATTTGTCCGAGTCTTACAAATTTTATTTGATAGTATCGGACAAATGCTCTTGTTGTCTTAGACATTCGAATCATCTTAAAAAAGCGAACGATTCAACTTTATTGTGCATTCTTGACGAACTACCGAGATTTTCTCAGTAGTTGCCGAGAATTTCTCGGTAACTTATACTTTTTCATTTTGACCATCGTGTCAAACTACATCTCCAAGCCAAGAGATTTCTGTCGACTCTTCCAAAGTGCAATTTTTGCACTTTGAACTATGTCGTTTGCACTTTGGAAGAGGTTTACGCCCTCTACTTTGTTCCAATCGACGTGCATAATCCTCAACACCCTGTCACTTTCCTTTGATTTGAAAGATTAGAAACTCGGCCATGCTATTTCTTATAGCTCTATGAGTATTCTCATGCTTCGTCTTTATCGTCCTCGTCTTTTTTGTTTTTTAATCGCTTGACAGCCTTGTCGAAGTCGCTTTCCAACATCCGCATTTCCCGCTCGCGATAGATTTCAAACTCGCGCTCTGCCTTTTCGATGGCTTCTTGATGGGAAACCGTGCCGTTGCCTTCTAGAATGTTCTTTCGCAGTCGGAGTATCTGATCATCAAGTGCGGCAATCCAATCGGCCATGGTCATGGGATTCTGCTCCAATGCTTGAAATTCAGCATAGTCGAGAAACTGAGAGGTAAGTAGGTTCAGCCGTTGCAGTTCCAACTCCGACAGGTAATTCTTGGCTATCTTTACATCATCACGGGTCACGTAATTACCCTTGAAGTTGGTCATGCCAACGAAAGGCTTCTCATTATCCACTCGCTCATATATAAGTTCTGCTGCCGTATGCTCGTGTACGGCATAGTGCATCTTGTTCTGTACCGTGGCGAAGAATAACTTTGTCATCTTCGCCCGTGGATCGTAGTCGGTCGAAGTGGCGTAGATGTCGGTTACCTGTTGGTAGAAATTTCTCTCGCTGCTACGGATGTCCCGAATTCGTTGCAACAGTTCCTTGAAGTATCGGTTGCCACCTTGCTTCAATCGCTCGTCATCCATCGTAAATCCCTTCTGGATGTATTCGTGCAACCGTTGTGTAGCCCAACGACGGAAACGCACGGCAATAGGCGACTGCACACGATAGCCAAGTGCTATAATCATGTCAAGATTGTAGTGATCAATCTCCCTCTGCACCTGCCGTTTGCCCTCTTGACGAACTAGAAAGAATTTCTTTCGAGTTCCCTCCTCACTCAATTCCTTGTCTTGGTAAATGTTACCAACATGAAGGCTGATGTTCTGAGGTGTAGTCGAATAAATCTCTGCAAGATTCTCACGCGTCAGCCACACATCCTCGTCAGCAAAGCGCACATTCACGTTCACTTTACCTTCATCATCCTTATAAAGTATCAGTTTGTTTTCTTTGTCCATTCGCTATGTAAATTACTTAGACTCTATTGTCCAACCTTGTTGTTCTACAAAATCTATAATGTTTGTAATGTTCCTATTTGCCATAGCCCATTACTTGCGCCAATTTGCGCGAGTTCCACCACTCCTTGCCATCAGCATCAACCTCTCTTAACTGCTCGAAAGGAGATTGGAACTCTGGAATGTTGTTTATATCCTTAATTCCGCAACACTTTGATTTAACTTTATTTATAAGTTCCTGAGCAACAAAAAGTTGCTCAGGATTTTGCCATGTCAGATTTTTCACTTA
>Ga0310695_10013787_pt1 | contig 11026 bp, 10 predicted proteins | sample RumenRJG_04DNA_FD_203882 | JGI IMG/M metagenome (GOLD analysis project Ga0310695, IMG submission 203882) | Bovine rumen microbial communities from Lethbridge, Alberta, Canada - RJG_04 (v2) (version 2) | ecosystem: Host-associated > Mammals > Digestive system > Stomach > Rumen | place: Canada... | reverse complement strand
GTAACCCAGTGGGATTTATCTTTGCCCTCAGGACCGAAGGCTGGGCGCACGCAGATCCAGTATTCTTGTGTACCTTCAGCGTTCTTCTTTTGCACCACATCGCCGAAACGGTAGTAGGCTGTGCCCTCGAACTTGCCGTTATTGTCGGCCTGTTCGGGTGAGCGATAGATAATCTTCTGCAGGTGAGGAACCTGTTTGATATTGACATCGACCGTGGCCCACGACTTGCCGTCGTTGGTCTTGGTATAGGTCATCGTACCCAACTCGTCGTCAGTCCATGTATAAGAGGCGGTGTTCTCGTTGATATCGACACCACCTACCAAGTCGGCAAAGCGCATGGCTGCCGTCTCCATATCGTTGGTGTTTACAATACGAGTGCCGGCATCGCCATCATCGGCCGTACCGATAGTAGGCTCGAAGGTCTGCGTCAGGAAGTTATCGTTGGCGCTACTCAAATCGGCCAGATTGTCAAGAATAGCATAGGAAACATTGCTCTGCTCCTGTTGCTCCTCTGACAGTTGTTCCTGACCGTCATTACTCGTATCGTCTTTGTCATCATCCTTACATGAGGTGATGTTCAGGCTGAGACCGCAAACTATAGCGACCATCAGCAGGGATTTCATCATTCTATCCATTTGCTTTATCTGTTTAAATTGTTTTAACTATAAGTATATCGTATTTAAATTAATCCACAAAATCAAAAGGTTAGTTTGGAAATATGGCATGATTATTACTTTGCAAAGATAATTAATTATTCTTAATATGGATAGTTTTTTAGTGTTAAAGGTAAGATTTTGCAGATTTTGAAACATTTTTTGCTAATTTTGGAAGTCGGGCCCGAAAATTAATACAAAAAAAAGCGCCGAGCGCATCATCTACGTGATGTCTCGGCGAATATCTGGCGAAAATCCCATATTAGTGGAAGAAATACAATATTCCGCATTCCCTTATCTGCAGGGCGTTTCAACCCACCCATTGCATATTTTGAAACTCGGTTTTTGCATATTTTGAAACTCGGTACAACCGGAATTATGTCTCTTGTTCGCGCATCCAGGCGGTTACCGACTGGCCCATGCGCTGCTTGAAGGCCAGGCTGAAGGTGCTGTAGCTGCGGTAGCCGCTATCGTTGGCCAACTGCTGGGCAGTGAACTGGCGTTGGGCAGCCACCGACTCGCGATACAGACGTACAAAATGATTGATGCGCAGCGTGTTGATATAGGCATTGTAGGTGGTGTCCTGACGCGAGAAATACTGACCTAGGTAGAATCGGTTGGTGCCGATGGCCTGGGCTAGCTGGGTTACGGTCAGATCGTGCTGCAGGTAGAGCTTGGTGTCGACACAGTAGAGCTGAAGAAGTGCTCCGATGTCGTCATCGGCGGTGGTCGACTTCTCTTCAGCAGCCTTCTCCTCAACCGCTACAGCCAGAGGCTGCGAGATGCTGAGATCGCTCAGTGTCTCTACTCGCCATAACAGAAAACATATCAGCGCGATGTCGCACACCTGAACGATGTATTCGTAAGCCTGCCCACCTACTCCACTCACATAGATGCCGAACATCAGCAAGATGACACCCAGCACTAAAAAGCTCTGCCACACTTCTTTATGCTCAAGATCGGCATAGCTGTCGCGCAACCAGCGTCCGTACTGTCGCACCGCGCGTACCATATATATAGTAAGACCGATGCCCAGCAACAGCAGATAGCCATTCAACCACGGTAAGAGGGCATTGTTATGGTTTACAATGCTCACCACCATTAATATCACTAGCGGAGCTACAGCCGCGAAGGCAGGCCAAAGCGGTCGCTTGCGATCTTGCAGCATACAGAGCAGTATTATGATAGCCAGAGGGACAACCAGCATACAGTCGAGCAATGCACCTATAAGCATACACAACATGACAGCCTCGCTCGAAGTTACCATGACAGCGGGCATATACCACAAGTGTCCCAGAGCCAGTACGCAGAAGAAAGCTGCAGTCCAACGTCGCAGTCGTACTGGTGTCACCACGTCGGGCGCAAAGGCATTGCCCCTGCGCACCAGCAGATATACGCATGCAATAGCAGCCGTAGTAGCTCCCGCAGCATAGAGCATAAACAGCAACATTATATCAATAGGTATCAGTCCAAACATAATTCCTCTTGTTTTATGGTCAATACGATTTTTTTCGCCGGCAAATATAATAAATTTAAACTAAAGTAGTGTACAAAATAGCAAAAAAGTTCACTATAATAGCGTAGTTTATCCAAATTTGCTTACCTTTGCCAGCAGAAACAATCTTATTTTCCTAAAACAACAAGAACAATGAAAAAGATTATGCAATTGGTGATGGCCGCCACCTTGATTTGCGGCGCAAACGTTTTGACATCGTGTAAGGAAGCTAAGGCCCAGAAGGACAATCCCGCTGCCAAAGTAGTGAGTACCGAACTGATTCGTACCAGCCAGAGCTGGGATGGTGTTGAGTTGCCCGACTACTTCGAGGGTCGCCCGGAGCTGGTGGCCGTAAAGTATGTGTTCCCCGCCGGACAGAAGCTAGGTTGGCATCACCATGTGGCCATGAACTACGGTGTGCTGGTGCAGGGCGAGTTGACTATCATCGGCCAGGACGGCAAGACTAAGGTAGTGCACGAGGGCGAGGCCGTAGTTGAGATGGTAGGCACCATACATCACGGCGAAAACCGCGGCACAAAGGACTGCATCCTCTACATGTTCTACCTCTCGCAGAAGGACCTGCCGCTAGCCGTACAGCATCCTGAGATACCGCTGGAGTAGTTAGTCACCTAAAAAAACAAGAGTATGACAAAGATAATTCCACTGTTGATGGCTGCCATCCTTACTATCAGCGGCGCGAGCGTGCTGACATCGTGTGGCAATAGCGATAATAGCAATGCACCCGATGTGACGCCGCTAGTGAAGTGGCAGGCAGGAAAGACCGTTAGCGCCGAGGCTGTTGAGGCCTACGGAGGTATCGACATGTGCTTTGCTGCCGAGCCGATACCCGACGGTGTATGGGAGCGCATGCAGGGCAAGACCTACAAGGAGAACCCCTATATCGGTCGCGATGACCTGCGCCATGTACGCGCCCTGCACTGGGACTACGACAACCGTATGCACATTGGCGAGATGGTGTGCAACAAGCAGATAGCCGACTGTGTGGCTGGTATCCTGCGCAAACTGTTCGATGCCAAATACCCCATCCAGCGCATGCTGTTGCCCGATGTGTACGACGCTGATGACGAGACACAGATGCGCGACAACAACTCGTCGTGCTTCTGCTACCGCAACATCGCTGGCTCTACCAATCTGTCGAAGCACGCCCGCGGACTGGCCATCGATATCAATACGCTATACAACCCATATTATAAGGTACGCGAGGATGGCACACTCTTTATACAGCCCGCCACTGCCGAGGCGTATTGCAACCGCGACTGGAACTTCCCCTACAAGATAGACCACGACGACCTCTGCTTCAAACTCTTTACCGAGGCAGGGTTCGATTGGGGCGGCGACTGGACCACACGTAAGGACTACCAGCATTTTGAAGTTATAGAAGCGACTGCGACTCGTGACTAGGTCACTTTTTGTTTATCTTTGCCGACGTGAGGATGAAGAAGTATACGATATGTTTGATTGGTTTGCTGTTGTGTGCGGTTGCGGCAATGGCGCAGAGAAGCTTTATACGCAAGGTTGGGACCATGCTCGACTCGATGGCAGTGAAGGGGCTGGACCGCCGATATATTGAAGCGCCTGAGCGCCCATGGCAGATTATAGCCCGAGGAAATGTGAACCAGACCGCCTTGAGCATGGAGACACAAGGAGATGTGGTAGGTGCGAAATATAGTGCAAGGCCGTATCTGGAAACTGAGCCTTCGCAGTATGTTGGATTTTGGGCCGGCTACAGAGGCTATGGTGTGGGCTACACTGTGAACGTGGGTGGCGACAAGGGTGGCAGTTTCACTATCGGTGCCACAGGAGGGGCATACGGCATCAACGTGCGCATACGTTCGATACAGAACGACGAGCCCTACCTGAATCTGGAAAGCGACTTGCTGGATGAGACAGAAAAAGAGGCGTGGAAAAAAGCAAAGCTTACAGACCCCATCCGTGTAAAAACGGTAATCGCCGACGGATACTATCTGTTTAATGGCAAGAAATTCTCGTACGCTGCAGCCTACGACCAGTCGGTCATCCAGAAACGTTCGGCAGGATCGCTGATGGCAGGACTGATGTACAACTATACCAACATAGATTATGCCACCGACAGTAACGGCGACATAGTATATCTGATGCAAGGCGTAGGTAAGGTGAAGCTATGGCAGGGCAGTGTGGGCGCGGGATATGCATACAACTGGGTGCCCGCCCGCGGACTGCTTGTGAACGTAATGGCTATGCCGATGCTTACCTTTGTAAACAGACTAAAGGTGTATGGTTACGATACAAACGTAGAAGAGTTGCTGGAGGATCCGTACAGCTGGAACCCGGACCTGTCCGACGATGAGTGGGACGAGTGGTTCTACGGCAATCTGCATATATCGCCTATGGGCGAAGAAACATACAACAGTGGTCTCAGCCTGGGTTTCGACGCCCGTATGTCGATAACCTACAACGTAGGACGATTCTTCATAAATGCATACGGACAGTTCAACAACATCCGTTATCGCCATGCCGACACCCAAGGTTATCTTAACGACTGGTTTGTAAACACCTCTATCGGCATAAGATTATAGTCAGGCAGAAGGTTAGCGGAGCTGCTTTTTGCCGTTCTTTATGATTATTCCTTTGTAGTTCGAGTTGACTTTGGCACCCTTTAGGTTGTAGGTAGGAGCGTCGGTCGGGGTAGCCTCGATGGTGTTGATGCCGGTAGAACCGGTGCAGGTGAACTTGATTTTATCGATGTTGGCGTATGGGCCATCGATAGTAAGGCGCAGTATCTGCTGTCCTTTCTCCAGCTTCTTGCTCAGCTTGCCCTGACGTGTCACGTATTTGCTCCAGTCGCTGCCTGTCTTGGGCACGTTCACCTTAAACAGCTGTGTGAGCTTGCCGTCATTTACCAGACTAACTGTGAACGAAGAGTTATCATTACCCGATGCAACCACAGCCTCGTAGCTGTATTCGCCAGCCTCGGTCACGTCGACGGTGTACTCTACCCACTCGCCCTGAGCGGTGTATCCCAGAGCCACACCATCGTTACCCTTCACCAGGTCTACTCCACCGTTATCATTGCGATACTTGGCGTCGCCCTCGTCCTTGGTGTCGCTGTCGTGGTAGCTCTGTCCCTCGGCACCACAGTCGAAGTCTTCAACCTCAAGCGTGCCAGGCAACTCTGTTATACCATTATAAGGTTCGCGCGCGGGGAACACGTCGAATCCACCCCAACGCTCATAGGTAGCGCCGTCGGTAGTGGTAACCACAGCCTTCAGATCGTAGCGGCCTGCCTCCTCGGGGGTAACCTCGCAGGTGTAAGGTGCACTGGTCATAGTGGCAATCTTGCTGTTGTTCATATACAGGTCGATGCTCTGTATGGTCTTGGTTATCATCTTGGCGTCGATGTCGATGCTTACGGGCTCGCCCTTGGTAGCCTTGGTGGTAGATGGTTTGATATATACCATAGCCTCCATCTTCATACCGGGGAACGGACTCTTGGCGTTCTTGGCGGCATCGGTCTGCATATACTCGCGCAGCCACTTCAGCGCCGAGCGCTCCTCGTTGTTCTTAATCAGACCCGATATACCCTTCTCGCCGGTGCTGTTGTCTTTTATCCAGGTGTGACCGTAGAACCATCCCCAGATGGTTACTCCGGCGCAGTAGTCGGCCTCCCACATCACAGGGAAGTGCTGCTGGAAGTTCCACTTCTGGTTAGCGTCGTTCTTGTCGCCTATGTCGTACTCGGTTATGTACATCGGCATCTTCAGTGCATTCTGTATCTTCTTCATCACCGAGGCAAAGTCTGATTTGTTCATACCGCCCAGGTCGTGACTCTGACATCCGTAGGCATCGATGGGTGCTCCGGCGTCGCGCAGTGTCTTCACCAGCTGTATATAGGCATCGGTGTCGTAGTTAAACGTGTTGAAGTCGTTGTAGATAAGTATTGCCTCGGGCCAGCGCTCGCGGGCCAGTTCGAACGCCTTGATTATCCAGTCGTAGCCTGTAGTGCCGTCGCCGCCCAGTGCCTCGCGCATGTATTTGGTACCGCCCTGGTGCGAGCCCACGGCCTCGTTCACCACGTCGATCATCTCCAGATTGGGATACTTAGCCTTCACCTTATCCATCCACTTCACGATGGCCTTGTAGCGTTCCTCGGCCGAGAGACTCTCTATCCAACTGGGGTACTGCGAACCCCACACCAGTGTGTGGAACTTAAACTTCAGGTTGTGGTTCTTGGCATAGTTATATGCCGGATCGGCACCGTACCAGTTATACTGTCCGCGCGTACCTTCAATTGTCGACCACTTAGTACCGTTCTCGGGCGTAACCTGATTCCAGTAGTCAGAATACTTAAAACCGGCATAGTCCATCGAACCAGGCCAGTCGGTAGTGATGTTACCAAGAAACTTGTCGGGGTTAGTTGACAGCTGCGCACCCGCCTGTCCCGACACAGCGAGAGCAGCCATTAGTAAATAGGTCTTAATGTTACAAATCATAATTTTGTTAGTTGTTATAAAATGTGGTTTATTAATCCGGGTGCAAAATTAATGCTTTTCCACAAAACCCACTTTGTTATTTGTACGCAAAAGTTTATTGTTTGTTTCATTTTGCACAAAAAGCCCTGCTTCATTAAGAAGCAGGGGTCTTTTCTTCTTTTTCGGCTAGGCTCCTACGCAGCTGGATGCGCCCAGTGCTGTTACGATGGCCGTAGCCACAGATGCAATGATCTGTACAATGAACTTGATCGTTTCTTTCTTTGTCATGGTATTAATGTTTAATGGTTAATGTTTAATGTGAAGGGCGGAACGATCGATCCTACGCATGATTGCCATAATTTTGTGAAAGAGAATCCCGATGCCATTGTAGTAACCATTGCGTACAGGCTTGGTATTTTTGGTTTCTTACACCTGTCGCACCTGCCCGATGGCAAGGCCAAGGAGTGGCCGCTCTACGACCTGGGCGACAAGTAGTTGATGATCTTCGACGAGTTCGATATCCATCCCGAGAAAGAATCGCAGCGGAAGATTATCGACTGGGACCGCACCTATTTCCTCACCAAGTATTATTGCATATGACAGATGCGACCATGCAAACTTGTTCAGATCATTTGATACAATAACAAAGTGGAACGATTCTTATGGGATAACTAAAGAATCGTTCCATTGTATTTGAATAAAACCAACCGGCGGGCGCTTTTTCTTTTTTAACACTATCAGGATGTAACATTTTTAGGGCGACTTTTCTGTGTGATTCGGGTTTAGGAACAATTCAATACTAGTTAATTACTAAAATATTATAAATTATGCGCAATTTGTATGTTTAATTTGCAATATCTTGAAAATTACACTATCTTTGCAGAAAAATTCAAATGATATGTGGACAGAGCTAAGTGATCCTGCTATCCTACAGAAAATGGGACGCAGAATGCGTGACTATCGCATGAGAATGGAAATGACTCAAGGCGAACTGGCCGAAAAGTCGGGCGTAAGTATGGGCACCATTGTCAGAATGGAACAAGGTAGTGCTATATCCACCTTATTATTTATTAGCGTTCTGAGAACAATGGGACTGCTTGAGAATCTGGAAGTTTTGTTGCCAGAACTTAGCATCAGTCCTATACAGATGCGAAAAATGCAAGGAAGGAAAGTACAAAGAATCAGACATAAGAAAGAAGAATAGCAATGGAAAATATAATTGTCGACGTAAAACTATGGGGGCAGATGGTAGGCTCGTTGGTATGGGATTCTGCCATGCAAATGGCCGTTTTTGAATACGACAATGCTTTCAGACGGAATGGTATCGAACCTGCTCCTCTTACAATGCCTCTAGTGCATGGCAACCGTCCGTTTTCGTTTCCTGCAAACCGTACGGATTGTTTTAAAGGTCTGCCAGGATTGATAGCCGATGCACTACCCGACAAATTCGGTAACCAGATTATTACAGAATGGTTTACGCGTCAGGGATTACCTGTTGGTGAGATAACACCGCTTGAGCGATTATGCTATGTGGGGCAGCGCGCTATGGGGGCCTTAGAGTTTGAGCCTAGTAAAGCTTCGGCACTACTGAATGAGTCGACAGAAATCTATATCGACGAATTGACCAAACTGGCAGAAGACATCTTCACAAAGCGAGAGGCTTTTCAGGAACATATGTTTCAAGAAGACAAGACCATTCTCGACATCCTGCGAGTTGGAACATCTGCAGGCGGCGCAAAACCCAAAGCTATCATTGCCTATAACGAACAGACAAACGAAGTACGCTCTGGACAAGTGAAAGCCCCAGAAGGGTTTGGCTATTGGCTGCTTAAGTTCGATGGCGTTACTTATTCAGAACATGGTTCGGTTATGGAGAATCCTAAAGGTATCGGCAATGTGGAATATGCTTATTATAAGATGGCTCAGGCGTGCGGCATAGATATGGCGGAATGCAGGTTGCTGGACGAGGGCGACAATCACCATTTCATGACCCGTCGTTTTGATCGTACTACTAGTGGTGAGAAGATTCACATGCAGACGGTTGCAGGCTTGGCGCATCTTGATAGAGACCAACGCCATTCGTACGAGGAAATTTTCGGGATTATTCGTAAGATGAATCTGCCTATGGAGGCTTCACAGCAGCTGTTTCGTAGGATGGTGTTTAATGTTGTGGCTCGTAACAACGATGATCACACCAAGAACTTCTCTTTCCTAATGGACCGAAACGGCAAATGGCAGCTAGCTCCAGCTTATGATCTTTGTTATTCATATAAGCCTGGTGGTAGATGGATAGGACAACATCAGTTGTCGTTGAACGGCAAACAAGATGAATTTACCCTCAACGATATTCTTACCGTCGGTGAGAATATGGGTATTCGTCGTTGTAGCGAAATAATCGAAGAGGTAATTGACGCTGTTAGCCATTGGAATACTATGGCCAAAGAATGTGGCGTAAGAGATAGTCATATTGCAGAAATTGAAAAGAATCTACTACTAGAGCTCTGAACGCTCATAATAGATCATAATATCAGGGCACGTATTTGATGTACGTGCCCTGGTTTTTTATGCCCTGACTTTCAGAATATGCAATAATTGTTTCAAAATATGCAAAACCTTTATGTGAGAGGGATTTTTGCTTGTTATTTTGAGGATTTTGTTTATATTTGCAGCGGAGCTGCGAAACAATATTACCGATAATAATAACTTAAAACAATCTGATAATGATTAAGGTAAAGAATTGGATGATAGCCGCCATCCTGATTTGCGGCTCAACGGTGCTGACAGCTTGCAGCAATAGCGATAACTCGGCGCAAGGAGTAAAGGGCGGTGCCGACCTCGTGGTCTATGGTAAGATCTTTACTTCCGAAAGGCTACGGGTAGGCGACGGAACGTCGGGAATGGGTAATCAGGTGGTGGAAGCCTTTGCCGTGAAGAACGGCAAGTACGTCTATGTAGGCGACAAGGCGGGTGCCGAGGCCTATATCGAAAAAGGCAAGACCGAGGTGGTGGACTATACCGGCAAGGGACTTGTGATGCCTGGCTGCGGCAACGGTCACGCACACTATTCGATGGGCTATGCCATACAGAGCGTCGGAACGGTTGTGGGACTGGAAGATAATTCGGAGAAGTTCCTGACGGAAATCGTGCCTGCTGCCGTCAAAAAAGCAAAGGATAACGGCGCAAAGGCCATCTTCGGCTTCGGCTGGCGCTTTCTGAACTTCCAGGACAACATGCCTACCCGCCAGCAGTTGGATGCCATTTGCAGCGATATTCCCATATATTTTGCCGATGAGGAAGGCCACAAGGGACTGGCGAACACGCTTTGTCTGGTCAATGCTGGCATCATGAAGGCTGACGGCACGGTGCTGAAATCAGAAGTGCGCGGAGGCGAGATAGTGATGGGTGCCGACGGTACGCCTACCGGCTTTCTGAAGGAACAAGCCGGCACTTACGTACGGTCCTTCATGGACAATGACAACCTCTTTCCTGTTGACATGGCCAAGGCGAACATGGCAAAAATCGAGCAGCAAATATTGTCGGAGGGTTATACGATGTATATCGACGGTTGGGGTAACTATTTCTATAACACCAATTTCTATGAGGCTGCCCAACAGCTGGACAAGGCCGGAGACCTGCACTTCGTGTTGGGTCTGACTTACGAGATTGAAAGTTGGATGGATGTGGACAAGGCTTTGGCCGAGGCCCGTGATGCCCAGAAATATGCTTCCACCCGCGTAAAACCCAACTGGATAAAAATCTTTATAGACGGCACGGTGGAAGGCGGCACGGGATTTGTGGAGCCGCTCTATCCCGACGGTCATCAGGGTCTGCCCAACTGGGAGGAAGATGAACTGACCGACATGACGCGCAAGGCTAATGCTGACGGGGTAACCATGCATGCACATGTCATGGGCAATAAGGCCGTTACTCGCATTGTCAACGCCTTCGTCAATGGCGGGAAGGACGAGATGCGCAATACGCTGGTGCACGTGCGCAATGTCGATGCAGCCGATTATCAGCGCATGGCCGACCACAACATCTATGTCACCTCGGGTATGCTTTGGCATAATATGGAAGAAAAATACATAGAATTGTTGAAACAGATAGTTCCTGCCGGCATGGAGGATAAGTCGTATCCCATGAAGTCTTATTTCGACTACGGCATCAACGTGACCTCACACTCTGACTATCCCGCACTGAGCGGCTGTCCTGACGACCCGTTCGGCATCATGGAGATTGCCGTCACAGGTCTTCTTTGGCCACATAACGGCACCCCGTGGTGGTCAGAGGAACTCCTGACCCGCGAGCAAGCCCTCATAGCCCTCACCATCAACTGCGCCAAGCAGATGTTTGTTGAAGACGAAAGAGGTAGCGTAAAAGTAGGCAAATTTGCCGACTTCCTGCTGGTC
>Ga0310695_10013781_pt1 | contig 11027 bp, 13 predicted proteins | sample RumenRJG_04DNA_FD_203882 | JGI IMG/M metagenome (GOLD analysis project Ga0310695, IMG submission 203882) | Bovine rumen microbial communities from Lethbridge, Alberta, Canada - RJG_04 (v2) (version 2) | ecosystem: Host-associated > Mammals > Digestive system > Stomach > Rumen | place: Canada... | reverse complement strand
GGGCGGCGTCTATCTCCGCCTTCGTGTAGGTGTTGGCTATGGCCTGCGCGTTGGCCTGCTCCGCGGCCTCTGCCCTCGCCTGCTCCGTGTCGATCCTCCCGCCCAGGGCGGTGTCGGCGTCGGCGCGTGCGGTGGCCTCCGCCCCTATCTGCGCGGTGGCCCATCCGTAATTAACCACGGTGTACTCGGTGGGGTCGAACAGGGTGGGCATCCTGGAATAAAGGACGCTGTCGATGCTATACATGGGGATGTCGCCCGTGGCCTGGCCCAGGGTGAGCATCTTCTGGGTCGACCTCTTTACCCCGTAAACCTTGGTTGCGTTGCTTGTTATGCCCTCGGTGTGCTTGTCGAGCTTCCCATCCTGGAGGGCGGATATGTCCGCCTGCATGGCGGTGTCCGCGGTCTCCCTGGCGGTGGCCTCGTCTGCTATGTCCTGGCGCAGTACGCCCTCGGCCTCGGTGGCACGTGCTATCTCCTCCTGGAGGAGTTGCTTGGTCTCGTCGTCTATGTCCTTGGTCCATTCGGTGCCGTCCCATCTGTATATGGTGCTGTCTGCGGTGCAGTAAACTATCTTATGATAGCTGACCCCAGGGTCGGCGGTGGGGACCGCGTCGACCTCCTCCAGGCCGTCCGCGTAATGGTGGGCCTGTTGCATCTGGTTTAATCTCTCTGCGTTTATTAGGGTGCCCTGCTGGCTGGTCGTCTCGTCCTGCCATGCGACGGGCGTGTATTCCTGTGTCATTGTGTGGCCTCCTTTATGTCTGCCTCGATGATGTCCCTGACGAGCAGGGGGATCTCTGCGGCGAATGGAATGGAAATGAAATGATCCCGGGCCTGGGGTTGGGAGTGCCGGTGGGGATAATCGTGCTGGTAGACCGCGTAAGGCATGCGGTTCTCGATGGTCAGGCGCACATACCCGGGAGCGCTCTCGACCTTGTACGCGGTCGCACGTCTCAGGAATCCCTTGTCCACGGGTGTGATGGATGCGGCCTTCGCCTCGATCCTGGCGCCGTGCCTCATCATAAGATTCTCGACTGTCTGCGGATGATCCCGAACCATCCTCTGGATGGCTTCGGCCGCCTTGCCGAGCTGGTCGGACGATATTCCGGTCATGCTATTCTCACGACCTTATGGGTCGTCCTCGCCCATTGGTCGGTCGCCGTGACGACCTCCTTGATGATCGCTCCCTGCTCGTAGGGTTCCGGGAGGTCGATCATGTCCATCGCCTGCACGGGGCAGTCGGCAGGGACCACGGCCTCCACGGCCGAGTTAGTGATGACGTCCCCGACGGGATCGAGCGCCCGGACGGTCCTGATTGCGAGCCTGCACGGATACTCCACCCCGTCGTGATAGACGGGCTGTCCCGAGCGGTCCGCTCCGCCATAGCGGTAGATGGTGCATGTCTGGCGCAGGCTGTTCTGGATGACTGATGCGAGAGGACTGCTCAGCGCCATCTGCCCACCTTCCCGGAGCGGATGTGCTTGACAGCCCCGCCCCTGGCGAAGGCGAGGGCCTTGATCTGTTCCACCGCCGAGCTCTTGGCCAGCTCGCACATGCTGTGCACGTCGGTGGCCATCGAGATGTCCGGCAGGGACAGGCTGGAGGGCTTGACGCCCTTGAGGTCCAGGTACTGGCGCAGAAAGAAGACGGTCATGAGCGCCACGGCGGAGTCGGGTGCGGACACTCCGTACCCGGTCGCCCTGGTGTCGCACCAGTCCTGCGCCAGCTGGAGGTGTACTGCGAGATCCTCGTCAGGAACGACGTCCGAGCCGAGGCCCGACAGCGCGCGGACGGTCTGGAGGGAGGTCACGGTCTGACCCCCTTGTGTCCGGGACCGTCCAGAGGAGTATATCTCTGCTCGCTCCCATCCCAGGACGGGCAGTCCATCCATCCGCGAGCCTGGTTGTCATACGCTCCCGTTCCCACGGAGGCGGGCACGTCCAGCCATTGGAGCTGGTGCTCGCTGACACGGTTGCGGTTGATGACTGCGGTATCGAGGGTACGCTGATACTCGCGTGTCAGGACCTTCGCATTGGTGTGGGTGTTCAGGATCATATTCTCACGGACGGATGGGGTGGGGGATCTCCGTCCCCCGGCGGTGTTCAGGAGTTGACGACCTTGACGCAGGCGCCGAGGTTGTCCTGTTTCTTGGTCTCGACGGGTGCGACCACGCAGAAGCGGGAGACCACGGTGGGCTGTTCGGCGTATTTGGTCACGTTGTCGAACTCTCCGAGGGTCATGTCCTCCCTCATGATGATGTGGGGGGCGTGGCTCTTGTCCACGACGATGGCTCCGACGTTGGTGGCGGTGCCCCAATCGAGGCCGGATGCTCCAGAGACTCCGAGATCCATTCCTGCGAAGCGGAGGAGGGAGGCGTACTCGCCGACCTCCTGTGCCCTGTCGTTGTAGGCGGGGACAGCCATGGAGTTGAGGGCGTGGGCCTCGAACATGGGTGCGAGGAGTGCACCAGTCGCGCGGAAGCCATTTTTGCCAATCTGACCCCTTGCGAGGTTGAGGCCCTTGAGGGCGTCGGCGGTGGCCGCGCTGGTGGCGGTTCCGTATGCGTTGGCGAGGCAGACATCGACTGCCTTCTGCTCGAGTGCGATCTCCATGGTCGCTCCCATCTCGCGGATGGCGGCGGTCTTCACGTCGACGGATGCGTCGCGGAGGAGACCCTTGTCCAGGGTGCACATGACCTTGTACTCGTCGGGGACGGCGTTGACCTTTCCGATTCCCTGAGAGAGGTCGACTGCGTCTGCGTTGGGTGCGATGGTCTTGGCTCCCTTCCTTGCGGTAAAGAAGGGGATCTGCTCGGAGCCTCCGTTGATTCTCCAGACCTCCAGGATGTTCCTTGCGGAGGTGTAGGGCATTGCTCCCTCCATGATGGTGTCGGCGACCAGGATGTCGACGACTCCGCTACCCTTGATGGTAGATCCCGCAGGGCCGGAGGGGGAGAGGAAGTCCGCCTTGGTGTAGGTGGAGAACTCGAGAGCTCCGCGCTTGTTGGCCTTGAGTCCGACCATCTTGTCGGGCATGAATTTCATGAGGTTCTCTACCTCTTCCTTGGTAAAGTCGAGGTTTCCGTTGTCCACGGACATGATGGTCTTGAGAAGCTGGCTGGGGCTCGCCTTGGCGTACATGCCGACAGGGATGACGTTACCTGCGAAGTCACAGCTCTTGCTGATGTATTTTCCGTTTTCCATTTTCATAGCCTCCTTATGCAGTGAATACTCCGAGGGCGACCAGACCAGTCGCTCCGCCTGCGATGGGCTCCAGGGCGATTCCGAGAGCGGTGCCAGTGCTGTGGGCGACCACTCCGCCGAGGGTTCCTGCGGTAACTGCAGCTCCTGCGGTAATTGCGGTGGCTCCGTCTGCGTTGGCACACCTTGCCACTCCTACGACCCTAATCGCTCCCTCGGTGCCGGAGGGGATGTCGTAGAGTGCGACTCCGATGATTTTCTGGGTGGAAGCGGTCGCGGGTGCGACGGTGCCGTTGCTGTTGATCTGTACGGCCTGACCGCCGAGGATGTCGGCGGAGGCGGTCTTGGTCACTTCTGTTCCGAATGCCCCGTGCATGGTGTCGGGGATGTCGGGGAAGGCTGAGATTGCTGCCATATCTATGTCTCCTGTTATTGCGCCTCAATAGAGAGCGGTCCTTCCGCTCCCGTATAGGGTCAGGGTCTGGCGCTCGGTGCCCTGCTCCTTGTCTGCGCCCATCTTTCCTTTGAGTCCGCTGGGTGCGCTGTACTGTGCGATGCTGTTCTGGATGCCTGCGAGTTTATCGTCGAGGGCCTTGGAGAACTCCGCGAGCCTGTCGTCCAGCATCTTGGAGTAGGTGTCGATGGGGACTCCCCACGACCTCATACATCCCTCCAGCTGGCCGATAGCCCTGATGCGGTCCTCTCCTTCGGACGCCTTGATTGCCTCGATGAGCTCCTTGGTGTCCGGGATGATTGCCTCGACGAGTTTCTCGAGGATCTCTGCGAGGTCTCCGCCCTGGGGGACTTCGGTCTCGGTCTTCTCGACCTCGGTCTCCTTGGTCTCGACTTCGGTTTCCTTCTTCTCGTCGTCTGCCATATCTGATTCCTCCCTTCCGTAGGCTGGTATCCTGCACGTCTCACATGCTCCGTCCTCCACGAGGGCGAGCCCCGTGAAGATCAGGTCGGTCACGGTACCGTCCGAGTCCATGACGACCATGCACTCGGCGCTTACGTCCTTGATCCCGCCCTGCTCCCGTGCCATCTGCACGAGCTCAGAGCAGGCCCGGGACATGTCGGTCCTGTTGTGAAGTAAGACGTCCGCGATGACCGCGCCGTCGGTTGGAGAGTAAGCGGGGCTGATGACTGCGCCGACCTTCTCGGTCACGCTGCGGGGCGCCCCTCCCGCGTGTCTGGTCCAGACCGCATTGTCGTCCCATGCTCCGGCGCACCTCTGGAGGACCTCCTCCGTGAAGCGGGTGGTTATGCCGTGCATGTCGGTCCAGGTTCCCACGGCCATGACAGTCACGCCGTGGATGAGCAGGGAGCCGTCCTCGGTCGTCTCGAACGAGCTGAGGGTCTCCTGCTGGTTGTAGTAGGTTTTCGAGTATCCGTCGTACTTGCTCATATCGTGATGGCCTCCTGGTCGGGGAAATGGGGGATGCGACAGCATCTGCAATTGGGATGCCAGGGGAGAGCCATCGGCTCCTCGAGGCCGTAAACCTTGAGGGTGTATCCGTTGCCCCCGGTCGCCTGTCTGACGCAGTGCTCGCAGAGGCGGTCGTCATCCGTGGGGAATGAGAGGTAGCCGTCGCACCCGGCCGCATCGTAGCGTGCCTTGGCGACGACGTCGCAGATCCTCATCGTCTCGGTGCGGACGATGGTGCTGGCGTGCTTTACCTGATAATCTCCCGCCTCCTGGATCTCCCGGGCGGTCTTGTCCGCTCCCCATCCGTTCTGGTAACCCTCGGCCACCAGGCGGGTCACGTCCTTGAGGAGGTCGTTGCCGACCGAGCGGACGTTCTCGCGGATGTTCATGCGGAGCATCTCGACCTCCTCCCTCGGGATATGAACGTTGCCGAGCTTGATCCCGGTGTGGAGATTGTTGAGCACCCTGTCGCTGGTGCGGACGGTGGCCTCCTCCGCTCTGACCATCCAGTCGTCCGAGGCTTGTGCGAGGTCGTCAGAGAGAGATGCCCCGAGCCTGCGGAGGGTCTCCTCCCTCTCGGGACTGTCGCCGACCGCCACCCTCGCCATCGCCTCGGTGTACGCACGGATGACCTCTCTCTGCCTGGCGATCTCCTCCCGCTCTATCTTGCGGGTGCCGGAGGGGTCTCTGCGGTTAACGGGACTCCTGCTCATCCTGAGCTCCTCCCGTGATTCCTGCGATGTGGTGCATGACCGCATCCTTGAGGGTGTCCATCAGCTTGGACTGGTCGTACTCCCCGGCCTTGGGGTGCTTGCCCCAGAGCTCTGCCTGCTCCTCGACAGACAGGAGGTATTCGGGATCTGTCGGGTCGAGGCTCGTGATGATCTGAAGCAGTTGGGCCTTCTTCAGCTGTGCATCAGGGTCGGGATTGTTGAACATCAGCTGGACAGAGCCCTTGGGGATGCCGAGGTCGGGGAGAACGTAGATGTCGAGATAGCGGGCCTGCATCGTCTGGGCGATGATGTTCTGCTCGGCGGCGATGCGGTTGTAATACTTCGCCTGAGTGACCTTGGCGGTGGCCTCCGAGTTGTCGGCGAGGCCTGCCATGGAGCGGGGGACCTGCATGGCCACGGCGACGGCCTGGAGAGCGGTCTCCGCGTACGTCTGGACCTGTGTGACCCCCGACTGGTTGAGCGTGTTGATCTTGGCTCCGAGAGCGGTGCTCAGGATGGAGCCGGGAGCGAGGTCGGCCAGATCCCCCTCCAGGGAATCGGCGGGCGCCATCCCGTCGGTGTCCGTGAATTCCACATCGTAGGCGGGGTATCCCATGCGGAGGATCATCTCCGCGTTCGCCTTGCGGATGTTCTCGTAATCCACGATGGCGGTGTAGGCCTGCGCCAGCTCGCTCCTTCCTGTTCCGGGGGTGGCGGCGTTGGGGCGGAGTGCGAGGCTGATGACCTCGTGGGCACCCCAGGTCGTGAGGGTGGTGTTGTTGCTCCCCTTCTGCACGAAACCGTCCAGCCATCCGTCCTCGTCGGGGACGGGGAAGATGTTGTAGGAGCTGTGCGCCACGAGTGCGTGGCGGTTGCCGACGGTGCCGACCTCGGCGATGCCGAAACCGTACACCTTGGACTCCACGGCGAGCTTCTTGACCTCGGTCTCGAAGCTGACAGCCGTGAGGTACTCCCGGACCTTGGCGACCGCATCGGGATCGTCCCCGATGACCGCCCAGCCCTGAGCGAACAGGTCGTCCGTCTCGGTGTCGATGATGGAGCCCGCCACGGTGGTCTCGTAGATCTCGTTGAACTCCTTGTGGGCCTCGGCCTCCTTCGTGATGTCGATGATGTCCTTGCGGGAGGTGGTGTCGGTCTTGAGCCTGACGCGGATGGTGGCCCCCTTGATGCCCTTGGCGGGTTTCTCGTGCGCCGTGGGTACTGGTTTTGTAAAAAGGGCGGGCCACTTCATGAAGGTTTATGGCCCAGAGGGTTTAAAAGCGGGATTAGGGACGTCTTCCCTGCATCTTCCCGACGGCGATGATGACCCCGATCAGTCCCACGGCACCGACCGCGAGATAGATGAGGTCGTGGTTTGCCGGAGCGGGGACAGGCTCCTGCGGAGGGATCTCTGACGATGCGCGGAGCATCAGGTCGTGAGTGACTATCTTGTCCATCGGGTACTCGTACCCCGTGAGGATGTCCCTCCAATGGGGTGTCGTGGCCATTGTGCCGTTGAGCGCATGACGGAGATCCTGTCCCTCGGTAACGACCAGGGTGGTCACGAGCGTCCCGCTTTCCGAGTACAGCCAGAGGACCGCATGGGTCTCCCCGGGATCTGCATCCGCATCCCCGACCGGGATAATGGCGAACCCGGCCAGGGCGATTAGTGTGAAGAATATGGTCCTGCATCTCATGGATTCAGGACCTCAATCTCCAGATTTATGGATTGCGGATGCGGACATCGACGTGGATGTTCTGATTGTCCAGGATGTACTTGGGCGGGTCGAGGCATGCGGTAACCGTGCTGGTAAAGTGCGAATCGCCGCGCACCATGTTGACCGCGACCACGGCGGTCGTTATCGGAGCGATGCTCGTCCAGGTGCCTCCGTCCGCAGGGAATACGGCCAGGAGGTGCAGGTATCCCGCCCCGTCCGCCACCATGCGGATGTAGTTGGCATCGGTCTGTCCTATCGCGGTGTTGTTGCTTCTCAGGAGGATGGTGCCCTGGATGCCCTCGATCTCGGCATCCGTGGGAAGCTGGTTCTCCCTGCCGTCGTCCGGCTTTCCGAAGATGTACACCGTCTTGGGGAGCAGACTCGCATCATTGGCGACCGTTCCCTCCACGAGGCCCATGCTCTGCGCGACCCCGCTCCTGTCCTGCGTGCGGATGTTGTCGAGCTTCACGGTGGTCGCTCCGTCTCCGAGCTCGACCTCCGTGGGGATGACGATTCCCTGTGCCCGGTACTCGGGGACGTCCAGCTCGATGGGGAGTCCGCCGATCCCGCCGCCAGCGAGATCCCAGATCCCGGGACGGTATCCCGCCAGGGCGACCGTTCCCTCGATGACATTGGTGTGGAGCTTCTTGATTGCACCGCCCGCCCTGTGCGCCATCATGTCGTGGGTACCCAGGGTGTTGTCCACGACCACGGACGACAGGGGGGTCTGGAGGATCTCTATCAGGGAGCCGTCCGTCAGACCGTCATCGGACTCCAAAGCCAGGGGCAGGCCCGAGGTCAGGGCATTCTCCGCGATGTATGCGACCGTGGCGTTCTCTGATGCCCAATGCGCCGTAAGCTGATGGGACAGGATTATCTTCTCCCCATTGGCTGTCGGGTCGGTGCTGATGCTCAGGACAGGGGTCTCGTCGGTCGTGTGCTCGGGAAGGAGCGAGATCCGTCCCGAGTCCTGGAGCGTGTCCCTGATCCCGTATCCCCGGGTGTCTATCAATCCGTGGATGGCCGTGAGATAGTCGGTCGTGACCACGGTGTAGAACGTGACCATCCCGAGGTCTGCCGCACCCATGTCCGGGAGCAGACCCGCCGCCTCTATCAGCTCGCGGACGATGTCGGCCAATGGCGCCTTATCCGCTATGTAGTAGTCCGCGAGAATCCCGACCCCCGCGTCCTCGGTGGAGAGGTAGGTCCCCGAGGGTCCCGCGGGTATGCTCGCCTTGGCTATCTGCACGGTCGTGCCGGATATGGTGGCGAGGCTCGGGTCGATGCTGGCGCCCTGGTGCGTGAACACGACCCCGAGCTCGGTCTTGGCGCTCTCGGTGTACTCGCTCCAGGAGGCTCCGTCCGTGCTTCTGTAATAGGTGCCCGAGACGGTGTGGTTGCTGGTGCTCCTGTCCGCGCCCCAGAGTATCTCGCTGATTGTGAGGATGTAGTCGGCCCTGGTCACGGCGGCGGTCAGCTTGATCCCTATGTAGGTATTGGCGGGATCTCCGATTGTCACGGGGTTATTGAGCGTGACGTCGATGACGTGGCCGTTGTTCTCTCCCCTGATGAGACGGGAAGACGGCGAGAGAGGCACGGTCGACCCCACCGCCGTCGTGGCGGTCCCTGTGGCTCTCTGGACGAATGTCGCACCCTGTCTCTCGAAGACGTACACAGTGGCCGTCATCGTGACCAGCAGGATGGCCGTCCCTGACTGTGGGACTCCTCTGGTGTACCCGCTTACCTGACCCGAGACCTTGGCCTGGATGCGGGAGATCACATCTCCCGATCCTGGGGAGATCCCTCCTGTGCTTGGCAGGGGGTGGATGATGATGTCGGATGTGTTCTCCCGGTTGGTGCTCAATTCAGAGAGTGCATTGATGTCGATGCGGTTAATCGCATCTATGCCCGTGATTACTCCGAGGGGCACACCCATCTGATACACCCACGTGTCCCCGCTCTCGGAGCGTGCGGTGGATTGGACTCCCTGCTCCTGGCCTGCATGGGACAGATACTGTCCCGTGGTCTGGTAGAGGTCCATCAGCCTGTCGTAGGCCGTGACCGTGACCGCCTCCCCGCTCTCGATCTGGAAGATGCGACCCCTGAATACGGGCACCAGGCTGTTGCTCTCGGCGTCCCTGTACTCGACGGTCAGCTCCATTCCCCTCTCGATGGGGCGGGCGGTGCCGTCGCTCCACCTCTTGAATTGTCCGAGGATGTTGTCGCCCCCTTCTCCGAGGGCGAATTGCACGACCGCCCTGCTCGGTGCCGACCTCGTCAGACGTACCCGGGGGGTGCCGATGGTCGGGACTCCGCCCAATCCGTCGGCGATAAGGTATGCACCGCCGGGCGCATAGATGGCACACCGCCAGGGGCAGGAGGGATCTGCCGGGAGCGTCACAGGAGCGATGTCCACGGATAGGTCCTCGGTGGTCACGACATTGGTCAACAGATTGTAATGGGTCTTCGTGATGCGTCTGTATCCGCTCGGGAGCTCCGCGTTCCCGCTGGGATTCTTCTGGTCGGAATCCCATTCCATCCAGGGCGGGAGGCCTTTGGTCCCCATGAACAGCGACCCCGCGGTTATGCCGTAGTGATCCCCTACATCGAGGTTCGTTACCATCAGTACCACGTCCCCGTGTCCACCAGGGTCTCCGCCTGGCGCGCGGTGCTCTCATGCTGGACGTTGATTGTGGTGTTGTGGTTGTTGTTGGTGGTGGCGGAGTACATGTACCCAGCGACCGCTCCCGCCGCCAGAGATGCGCCTCCGACGATCAGGGCGCCCTTGGCGGGGTTCTCGGCTATGCTGGCGAAGGTGCTGACGATGGCGGTGGTCTTGAGCACGCTGTTCAATGATTGGAACAGCGTGACCACACCCTTGACGGCCTGGGCCGTGCCGACCATAAGCTGGACTCCGGCGGTCAGTTTCTGCATCTTCTCGGCGGTCTCCTCGTCCACGAGGCCCAGGGTTCTCACGGAGCTCGTGACTGCGGACAGGCCCGACTGCACGGCATGCAGTGCGGACAGGGTCTCCACGCTCTTGAGGATCGTGGCGGTCTGGTCCTGATTGAGGGCCTGGACCTTGGCGCTGGCCTTGGCCGATTGGCTGGCGACCTCCTCGGCGGTCCTGTTGTACTGCTGGCTGGCGCGCTCCGTGTTCTCGATGTTGCGCCTCGCACCCTCCAGCGGCTTGGAGATCTCGTCGACCGCCCTGAATGTATAGACCACTTCATTCTCTGCCATACGCTCCGCCTCCCGAGATCATGCGCAGACCCGCATCGCTGTCGTCCACATGGGCATGCCTCTCTATCATCTGCCCCATCAGCACGCCGCCGGCGACGGCCGTGGCGCCCACGGCGAGAGCGCCAGGCCCCCACTTGGCGATGTTTGCCGCACCCCATGCCGCCCGGGCGGTGTTGTATGCCTGCTTGGCGCTGATGAGTCCCTTGATGACCTGTGCAGATCCCCCGATGAGCTGGAACGCGGCCGCCGTGGTACGCAGGGCGCCCAGATCGATCCCGAGAGCATGGAAGGATGTATTGACGCTGTTGAGCTGACCCGCCAGGGAGTTGAGGTCGCTCATTGCTGACCCTCCGCTATCGTTACCTGGAGCACATGATAGGCCGTCCCGACGCTGGTCTTGTCATAGACGACCGACTCGACGTATCCCTTGATTGCACAGGAGCCGTTTATCCCGATGATCTGGAAGGGCATCTCCGCCCAGAGGTAGATGTCACGGAGATGCTTCTGCTCGTCAGCGTGTCCCCTCTGGATGCGGACGGTCATCGAGAGATAGCGGACCGCGTTGCTCAGCTTCCTCGCATACGCTCTCCCGCATCCCTCCGGCTTTATGTCCTGGAGGGTGGCGCTGGCATTGTATACGCCCGTGTCGTCGATGATGATCCCGGCGCCGTCGGTCTCGGTTATCATGTAGGTCTGGGGGAATCCGTCGGCGGTCTCGGTGGCCTTG
>Ga0310695_10013780_pt1 | contig 11028 bp, 9 predicted proteins | sample RumenRJG_04DNA_FD_203882 | JGI IMG/M metagenome (GOLD analysis project Ga0310695, IMG submission 203882) | Bovine rumen microbial communities from Lethbridge, Alberta, Canada - RJG_04 (v2) (version 2) | ecosystem: Host-associated > Mammals > Digestive system > Stomach > Rumen | place: Canada... | reverse complement strand
GCCGGCGAATGAGCGGGCGCGAACGACGAACGCCCCGCCGCGGCTTCACGCGTTGTCGAAAATGCCAACCGCGGCTTTGATTCGGGCCGACAGCGGGACGGATGGCTTTCAGATGAGCCGAGTTGCGCAAGACTGCGTCCCGAAGACAATCTGGCGATTGTCGAGCGGACGCAAGGACGCGCAAGTCGGCCATATCAAAGCCGGAGTACCGTTGCCCGAATCAAGGCCGCACGCTGACAAGGCAGATAAAGGTGAAGGAGGAAGGTTAAGGCCAAGGTGAAGGTGAAGGTGAAGGGATAAGGGGAAGGTTAAGATTAAGATGAGGATGAAGAATGCGACAAGCAGAACAATCAGCGGGTACAGAGCTCCAGGGCGAGCATGGCGAAGGACGTGCAGAGAACGGGGTCGGCCTCCCAGAAGCGGTTGTTGTCGTTGCACCAGCTTCCGTCGGGACGCTGGAGCGAGACGAGCCGCGCGGCAAGCTCCTCCTTCCAGCGGTGTCCGCCGACATCCTCCACGCCCGAGGCGGACAACGCGCGCGCCATGATGTCGTAGAAATAGTAGAGGCCCTGCGACCCCATGCCCGGGTTTTCGTCAAGCGTCCAGTGCAGGCGGCAGTACTCAAGCGACTGCCTGACGCGCGGGTCGCCGCGGTCGAGCTTCGCATGGCACATGGAGAGGACGGCCGCGTATGTCATCGAGCCGTATGCGCGGAGCTGCACGCGGCCCGCCGCGTTCGTCGTCGACCCCGCCTGCGGGGTGCGGTTGTTGTACGCGGCGCCGCCGGCGTCGGGGCCTTCGCGCTTCATCAGCCCGTCGACAAACGCAAGCGCCTTGTCCCAGTCGACGTCCACGCGGCGTCCGCCGGGGCGGAACTCCTCCAGCGACTGCGTCCTGCGCATAGCGTCGAGCGCATAGCTTGTGTTCGAGAGGTCCGCATAGCGGCGGCGCGACACCTTGTCGTAGCCGAAGCCGCCCGCCATCGTGTCGTCGCCCGTCAGCTGCGAGGACGCTATGTATTCGCGCGCCTTGAGAAGCGGGGGCACGGGGCTGCGGCCGGACTCGAAGAGCGCGGATAGGCACACCGACGTGTTGTAGTTGCCGAGGCCGGAGCCGCCGCGACCCGGTTTTGGCACGTAGAACCCGCCGTCCTCGCGCTGCGTCCCAAGCACATACTTGACGCCCTTCTCGACCGCCGCCGGCAGTCGGGAGTCTGTGTCTCGCGGAATGCCGGAGAGCGCCCACACCGGCAGCGCTGTCAGGGCGGGCATCTGCCTGTCGCTCCAAAAACCCTCCTCCGCCTGGCGGTCGAGGAGGAAGCGCGCACCTTTCGCGAGCGACGCCTCAACGGCGGCGGCGGACGGAACTGCAGCGCCGCTTTGCATCGCGAGCAACGCAGTCAGCGCCACGACAAAGATCTTTTCTGTGTGTTTCATGGATGAACGAGTCATTGTGGAATTATGGAATTGTGGAATTATGGGATTGTGGAATTGTGGAATAGAGGAATTATTCATTTGGGGAAACAACCAGAACAACTTTTTTTCTCGCGCCGCGTAACCACGCGGCGCTCTTAAAAGCGGGCGCCAAGTTGCGCCCGGATGGCAAGAGTTGTTTTATCAGTTGTCATTGTTGTTTCCATACTACTTCAGCGAAACGTATCCTCATTTACATTCCCGTGCACAGCGCGGGTGTGCTATTTACTTCATCATGAAGTCCGGAGGAAGGTTCGTGAGCGCGTTGATGCGGTCCTCCAACGATGGATGCGACGCGAAGAGCGACGTGCGGCCTCCGGCGATGCCGAACGCCTTTATCGAGTCGGGAAGGACGCCCGGCTCAAGGTTGCCAAGTCGGCGGAGCGCGGCGATCATCGGGAAAGGGGAGCCAAGGAGCTTCGCGGATCCGGCGTCCGCCGCGTATTCGCGCCTTCTGGAGTACCACATCACCACCATCGCGGCGAGGATGCCGAAAAGGAACTGGAAGAGCTGGACGCACATGTGGTAGAGGAAGTAGCCCCCGCCGCGCCTGTCGCGCTCTTTGCCGTTGCTTGCCGCGACGCGGATCACTCCGGCGAGCAGGTGCGAGAAGAAGATGACGAATGTATTGACTACGCCCTGCGTCAGGCACATCGTCACCATGTCGCCGTTTGAGACATGGGACATCTCATGTGCCAGGACTGCGCGAAGCTCCTCGCGGGACATCTGCTCCATGATGCGCGTGGAGACGGCGACGAGCGCGGCGTTGCGGCGCATCCCCGTGGCGAATGCATTCGCCTCGCCGGGGTATATCGCGACCTCGGGCATCTTCACGCCTGCACGCTGCGCCAGGTCGGCGACAGTCATCACGAGCCACTTCTCGGCCTCGCCCTCGCTGCCGTCTATTGTCTTGCACTTCATCGAGACCTTCACGATCGTCTTCGACAGCATGAGCGATATTAATGCGCCAGCCATGCCGAAGATGAACGCGAAGATGAAGAGCGGCATTAGCCCCTCGCCGCCGATAAGCTCTCCAACGCTTGTCCCGCAGAAGCGGCAGACAAGTTCGGCGATGAAGGTGAGCGTCAGCACCGCGACGAGGTTCGTCAACAGGAATGTGAGTAGTCTTTTCATATCACATATTATATCACATTTGGGGAGATTATGGAATTGTGAGATTATGGAATTATGGAATAGCGGGATTGCGGGATTGTTGTGTCCGCCCACTGGCATGTCGCATGTCGCGTGTCGAATGCCGCGTGTCGTATGTCCCGTGTCGAATGCCGAATCAGGAGAAGTGGGGGATCGGGGAATTATGGAATTATGGAATAGCGGAATAGAGGGATTGCGGGATTGCGAGATAGCGGGATGGCAGGATTGCAGGATTGCGGGATTGAAAATGGGCTAGACAATAAAAACAAGACCCGCGGCATTTGCCACGGGTCCCGTTTTTGCTTCTTCAGCTTATCGCTTCAGGTTAGTTACCCGACTGCGCCGGAAGAGCATCGTTGACGATAACCTGGTAGAACGCAGCTGTCTCGTCCGCAGGCTTTGCCACTTCCAGTATGACGTTTCCATCCGCCGCCTGCGCTGTCTGGTTCCAAGTATCCGTGGACGCACCACCAAGCGCGGTGTACTTCCTGACGCCATAGTAGAGACCCGCCTTACCATTGGTTATGTTGAGCGTGACCGTGGTGGCACCAACCGTGATAGGCTCAACAGCAGGGTCTTCACCTGAAGCCGGCTTCGTACCAAAGACAGGCCTGACAATCGTCTCATTGAGCGAGATCGCACCATCTACGACATTGTAGTATCCAGGAACCGTAGCAAAGACATCCGAACCATGGAGGATCTGGCCGTCGGAGAACGACCACCCTTCAGCAGGCAGCACCAAGGTGTTACCAGCCTTGAATGCATTGGTAAATGCCACCATATCAGCTTCCGTAAAGAAGTTTGTCACACCGCCAATGACGATGGCTAGATCATCCTGCTGCTGCCCAGCGAACGGATCCGAGGTTGTGAAGACGAAATCGTCCAACGCACCAGTACCCTCAAAAGCAACGCAGGAGAGGGTATCGCTTTCTGTAATTTCTCCACCCCCGCGAACAAGCGAAGGGAATATCCCCTGATCCCCTGAGATATCCACAGCCTCCCCTTGGTCTGTCCAATTCGCAAGGACGGCTTCAGTAGCACCCCTTGAATCCTCGCAAGTCACATAGGAGCCGTTGATACGGACACGGAATCCAAGATATCCCCTACCTTCGCCTGCGGTTTCACCTGTAATCAAAGGAATGGCCTCTATTGTAAGTCTATACCAAGTATTGGGCACGATATCGGTTGTTGTCTGCACAACATAATTAGTGCGCGTCACGGGGTCTACCCCAACAGCATAGTTAAGATATCCAGCCGTAATGACGAGGTTCGTAGTATCGCCGCCCTTGAGCCAGACTGCGAGTTTATCACCAGTCTGAATTGTGGGTGCTTCGTCCTCGTTTACAGTGAACTGAACGAGGGAGTCAAAGTAGATCGCACTCGTGACATCATACTGAACAAAGTCAGGATTACTCCACCTACCCTGGTCAGCAGCGCCCATACGACGAATCAAGCGCTCGCCTTCTGTGTCTATTGACAAGCACCTGTCCGTGATCGTAGTAGCTACTGGAGTTGCTGGGCGGTCACCACTATAGGATGAACCCATATAGTCGGCGTTAGTGTAGACACCAAACTGCGCTTCGCAGGCCACTCCGTTTGTCGCAGCATACCAAAAAAAGTTGGGGCCGGCCGTGTTGCCAGCATCATCATTGGAGGGGTAGAACGCTGCACCATTCTGTATTCCCTCAAAGTGCGTACCAGTGGGAGCTGCAAACGGATCCGCATTCGCCACGGTGGCGAGGGCCGTTATTGATAGCATTGCTACTATTGATTTTTTCATGGTTTTTTCTCCTTTGCTTTTTTCCAGCTATGCGTATAATACCATATTTTCGCTTCCCCCGCAAGGGGGAAATTTAAAAAATTTTTGTCGCAAATTTATCATCGATTTGCCATTGACGAAATGCAGTGGTTTTTGGTATCATATTTAGACAATTTTATTTGCGGCGAGATAGCTCAGTTGGTAGAGCGCAGGACTCATAAGCCTAAGGTCAAGGGTTCGATCCCCTTTCTCGCCACCATTCCTGAAGAGTGTAAAGTGTAAAGTGTAAAATGTAAAGTGTAGTGTATCTTCTGGGTACGTCGCGTTGTTACGCGATGCGAGAAAAAAAGTTGTTCCGGTTGTTTCCAGAAGAACTTACGGGCGCGAGTACTATGCGCAAAGCGCTTTCACGGTTTTCTCTTGGCCAGGCGGTTCAACAGCTCCGCGACGACGCGCCCGGAAAGAAGCAGCGACTCCTCCGAAATCTTGTCCATGGTGTCCTGCGCGGTGTGCCAGTAGTCATTCCGCCCGGGGCCGCCGCCATACTGAAAGTCGATGAGGTCGATCGCGTCGAATCCCTCTTCGAGGAACGGCAGGTGGTCGTCGGCGACAAGTTCGTGCCCGACGGCGACGAGGCCCGGGCGCACGGCGGCACCCGCCTCCTGCGCGAGCTGCGCGAGCCATCCCGTGCCGTTGCGCGGGACCACGATCCCGAGGTCGGCGTCGCCGAGCATGTCGAGGCAGACGACCGCCCTGACGCGAAGGCCCTCCTTCTTTATCTTCTCCGCGGCGTGGCGCGACCCCCAGAGGCCGTCGTTCTGTCCGTAGCGCTCCATGCACTCCTCGCCGTCCGTCCAGATCATAAGTACGTTGATGTCCTTCGGGCGGTGCGTTGTGAGGGCGTCGGCAAGCGCGACGAGGAGTCCGCTGGTGGAAGCGCCGTCGTTTGCGCCCGGGCAGTCCGTGCCGGGCTTGGTGTCGTAGTGGGAGACGAGGACGACCCAGTCGTTGTCGTGCGAGGAGACGTAGCGCCCCTCGACGTTCACGAACCGGCGCGGGCCGATGGGCGTGATCGCCTCGAACGTGTCCATCTTCGCGTCGATGCCGGCGGCGGACGCCTTGTCGAAGATCCGCCTTGCGGCGCGGCGTGTGCGGTAGGTGCCTGCGTCGCGGGGGGTGCAGTCATCGACGATGCCCTTCGCCGTCTCGTAGGCAAGATGCGCATCGGCGGGCGTGAACAAAAGCGACGCCGCCATTGCAATCGAGAACATAGTCAGTCGACCTCGACGCCAATCATCCTGAGGACGCGGTCCAGCTCGTCGTTGTCGAAGAAGTCGATCTCCAGCACGCCCTTGACGTGGCGTCCGCCGGCGAGCGTCATGCCGCTCGTGAGCCGGACGGCGCATCCGAGATGCCGCTTGAGCTTGTCCGACAGCGAGCGCACGTAGACGTCGGGCATGTCCGGGGTGCCGCGCGGGCGCTCGACGACGGGCTCGTGCATGCGGGCGATGCGCTTTTCGAGGGACCTGACGGTAAGCTGGGAGTTGACGCAGTCGCGCGCGAGCAGGATGCGGTCCTTCTCGCCGTCGACGGAAAGCAGCAGCTTGGCGTGCCCGACGGAAAGCAGCTTCGACTGGACGAGCGCCTTCACTTCGTCCGGCAGCTCGAGGAGGCGCACGGAGTTGGCGACGGTTGCGCGACCCTTGCCGACCCTGTCCGCGACCTCCTGCTGCGTGAGGCCGAACTGGTCCTGGAGAGTCCTGTAGCTCTCGGCCTCCTCGATCGGGTTGAGGTCCTCGCGCTGGAGGTTCTCCGTCGTGGTCATCGCGGCGGCCGTGAGGTCGTCGACGTCCAGGAACGTGACGCGGATCTTCTTCCACCCTGCGAGAAGCGCGGCCCGGAGGCGGCGTTCGCCGGCGATGAGCTCGTACTTGCCCTTCGAGTTCCTGCGCACCGTCGGGGGCTGGACGAGTCCGTTGTTCTTCAGGGACTCGGCGAGCTCCTTCAGCTCCTCGTCCTTGAAGTCGCGGCGCGGCTGGTATGGGCTGCGCTCGATGTCGAGGATGGGAAGCTCCAGCGGGACGTCCGGCTCGGCGGGCGGCACAGCGGGGGCGGCGGGCCTTGTGGCCGCGGCCTTCGCCGGGGCCGACGCGGGAACGGACCTGGCAGGCGGCGGTGCCGCCTTTGCGGCGGCGGCTGGCTTCGCGGCGGAAGAGACCTTCGGCGGCGGCTCGGCGGGCCGCGCGGTCGGAATAAGCGAATCAAGGCCCCTTCCGAGGCCATGACGCTTTCCAGAACGCACGGGGGCCTTAGACGCCCCCGTAGCCTTCTTCAAAAATGGGCTCTTCTTGGAAGCCGATGCCATCAGAAGTAACCGTTCACGATCGGAAGGAACTTCAGGCGGTTCTGCATGATGATGTTCACAAGTCCGATCTGGAAGCCGGACGGGCATGCCTCGGTGTAGTTGATGAGCGAGATCTGCGCGCCGTGGAGCTCCGTGGTGTAGTTGAAGAGCAGCGCGAGCTGGAGGCCGTACGCCGTCTTCGCGAGGTTCGCGAGGCCGGCGACGTTCAGGCCGTAGCTCTCCTCCGCGGAGACGGTGGCTAGGCCGCCGACCTGCATGCCGCACACCTCGCGCTGGTAGGCGCCGAGGAGCTGCACGTCAAGGCCGTGGAACGTGTCGCGGAATCCCGCGAGGCCCGCCTCCACGCCATAGACGCTCTTCGCGCAGTAGTTGAGGCCGAGCGTGGCGCGCATGCCGTAGACGTCGTCGAACGCGACGTTGGCGAGGCCGCCGACGAGGAGACCGATTGCCCTGTCGCGGGTGAGCTCAGCGAGGCCGCCGACGCCAATGCCGTACAGCTTGGGCGCGTCCGTGTAGAACAGGTTGACGTCCAGGCCGAAGACATCCCAGCGGTTGAGACCCCACGGCAGCTGCACGGGCGTCGCGAGACCGATCGCCACGGGCGTCCAGCCGATGGGACCTTCCGGTTCCTCTTCCTCTATGTCCTCTGCATACGCGGGCGCGACGGCCGCGAGGGCGATGGCCGTGAGGCCGAACTTCAGCATTCGATTCATTTTTTCTCCTTGTGTTTCTTGCACATTGAAATGTTGTGAATATTTTATCCTTTTCTACCCATGAAAGTCAAGTAGGATTTCACAATTTTTTTTGCGAGGCGGCTCGGGCGGCCAGATCGGCGAACGCCGCCTTGTCCCGCGGGTGCACGTCGTTCATGTCACCGAGCCCCGCCGCGAACGTGTCGACGAACGTCGCGCCGGTCTCCTCGCAAACCCTCTTCTGCACCGCGCGGTACGGCTCCCACGGACGGTTCATCTTCGGCAGACCCATCATTATGAACGGAATCTTCCGGTCGCCGCGCAGCTCGGCGACGAGCGCGCGAAGCGTCTCGAGCTGGTAGTCGCGGTCGGTCGGCGTATCGGGCGCGACGCACGTCGTGGCGTTCGACTCGCCCTGGTACCAGAGGATGCCGTCGACCTTGATACCGCTCTCCTTGATGTACTTGATTCCGTGGTCGTACATCTTCGACACCGGCCACCAGTACGCCTCCTCGACGTTGGCGCGGCGGCGCGGATACTCGCGCGCGACCCATGCGCACGGGAAATCCCTGTTCTGGTCGAGGCGGTGGCGGTTCGTCGCAATCGCCGCGAGGTGCAGGTAGACAGGCTTTCCGTCCTTGCCGACGGCGCACATCGTCGCCTCGGAGAGGAACGACTCCGTGGGCGCACCGCCAGCCGCGACGTAGAGCATCCCTATCGCCTTGCCCGTCGCCTCGGCGCGGCGGATCGCGAAGCTCACGCCAAACGCACTCTTGCGGAGGGCGTTCGCGCGCGTGAGCTTCGTCCATTCGCCCGTGTTGAAATCCCAGAACCGTATGTCGACATGATCAAGTCTTTTGAGTTCCTTTTCGACTCGCTCCTTCTCAGCAGGCGTCGCGTTGAACTCGTTCCATCCCTTCTGCATGTTCGACTGCCCCGCGCAGAGCCAGACTTCGAAGGGCCGTCCGGAGTCGTCGTGACGAGAGACGAGAGACGAGAGACGAGAAAGCCTGTCGCGTTTCGCGTCGCTCGCCCCGCGTCCACCGCGCATTGCCTTCAACGTCGTCTCTGCGATGATGCGTGCACCTTCGGCGTTCGGGTGTATCCTGTCTCGGGCGAAGATTTCGTCCATCTTTTCCCGAAGCGGTTCCTGCATGTCGATGCCGACGGCGCCGACGCGCGCGGCGACCTCCTCAAGGTCGCGCTGCATCAAGAAGGGCTCCGGGCTTCTGTAGAACCGCTGACCCTCGGCGAGCGGAGAGAGCTTCGTCCAGATGAAGAGCCGTGCCTTGCCGTTTGCATTCCGGTAGTCGCCGAGAAGCGCGAGATAGTCGTCGACGAACTGCCCGCGCTTTCTTCCACCAGTGTATTCCTTGATGTATTCGCCGTTGTCGTTTATGCCGAGGTTGCACACGACGACGTCCGGCTTCCATTCGAGCGCCGCCTTGTGCTCGGGCATGTAGCGGAAGCCGCGCTTCTCGCTGCCTCGCATGGAGTCGAGGTAGATGCCGCGCCCTGAGTTGCCGAAGTTGCGCACCTCGTACTTGCCCGGCTCGAATTCTTCGAGCATCCTCTGCAGCTGCGCGGGGTACGACTCGTGCGCGCGGTCGGCGAGGCCGAGGCCGTACGTTATCGAGTCGCCGACGCACGCGACCTTGGTCTTCCCGAACGCCGCGGCGCACAGCAGCGAGACGACCAGCACGGCCGTTGTCATTGTCTTGTTTTTCATCAGTTCTCCCTTCATACGTTGTTTTGTCACTTGTCTGTCATCCCACCATGCGACACTCGACTTGCGGCATTTCTCTTCCGCAATCCTGCAATTCCACAATTCCACAATCTCACAACTTCCCTCCTTTTCTCCAGTACGACAGATATTCGACGTTGCCCTTCTCCCTGCCGCGCACGGGCGATTCGGCGAGGCCGAGAAGCTCGAGCGAAAGCTCGCGCGTGGCGAAGTCGACGATGCCGTCCCGCGCGGCCGCGCGCACGGCCTCGTCCCTTACGAGGCCTCCGGGCGCGTTGCCGCGCCCCGCCTCGAACTGCGGCTTTATGAGCGCGACGACCTCCCCGCCCGGCGGCAGGACGCCGCATATCGGGGGGAGGATCAGCCTCAGAGAGATGAACGAGACGTCGGTGACGGCGAGCGACGGGACGTCCGGGAGGTCGGCAGGCGTCATGTACCGCGCGTTGAAGTTCTCGCGCACCCAGACCCTCGAGTCGGACCTCAGCGACCACGCGAGCTGGTTCGTGCCGACGTCCACCGCCATGACCTTCCTCGCGCCGTGCTGCAGGAGGCAGTCGGTGAAGCCGCCGGTGGAGCTGCCGACGTCGAGGCACGTCTTGCCGGACGCGTCGAGGCCCGCCGCGCCCCACAGCGCGAACGCGCCCTCGAGCTTCTCGCCGCCGCGCGACACGAAGCGCGGCGGCGAGGCGACCTCCACCTCGACGTCGTCGCCGACGCGGGCGGACGCCTTCGTCTCGACCTGCCCCGCGACGCGGACCTTCCCCTCCATGACGAGGGACTGCGCGAGCGTCCGGCTCGCGCAGAGGCCGCGCTCCACGAGCAGCACATCGAGCCTCGTCTTCATTGCTTCTCGGCGATCGGCTTGACGGTCTTCACGCTGTCGCAGGGGATTGTGCGCGGCTGGGTCAGCGACACCATGACGGTGTACATCTTCTCGTCGCGCGAGACGAGCTCGCCCTTGATGACTTCGCCGGTGGTCATCACGATTTCGACGTTCGGCGTGAACTTGCGCGCCATCTTCACGTTGACAGTCGTGGCCTTCGAGACGGCGACGACGGGATGCTGCACCACCTCGGCATAGCGGTATTTCCTGACGATGAGCGTGTGCTCGCCCGCCTTCAGCCCGCCCACCACGAGGACGTCGCTCGTCGTGGCGTTCGGCGCGCTGGCCGTCGTGGTCCCGCACATGCGGCCGTCGACGGACACAATCGCCCCCGGCGGAGTCGTCCGTATCTCCAGCGAGCCGAGGTTGCTTACGAGGCGGTACTCGCGCTTCACCGTCTTGCCGATTCCCACATCGAGCAGGGCCTCCTGCGTGTAGAAGCCGTCAAGCTCCACCTTGACGCGGTACTGGCGCGGGCTCAGGTCCGACACGGAGACCGGCGACTTGCCGCGGAACTCGCCGTCGACGTAGACGCGCGCGCCCTCGGGCACGGTCGTTATCGCGAGCGCGCCGGGCAGCGGCACAAGCTCCGCGAAGATGTCCTGCTCGTCCCCGGCGTTCACGGAGATCTCGCGCATGAACGGCCTGTAGCCCTCCTTCTTGACGGAAAGGGCGACGCGCCCCTTCGGTATGCCCGTCACAGTGACGGGCGCCGGGCCCCTCGATATGCCGTTGACCGTGACCTCCGCTCCGGCCGGCGACGAGCCTATCTTCAGCACCCCGGAGTCGAGCACGAGGCTCACGTTGCGGACGAGCGGGCGCCTGCCGTTGAAGCGCACCTCCAGCTTGCGGTCCTGGTAGCCGGCCTTGCGTATCACGAGCGTGTGGACGTCCTTCGCGTTGAGGCTCGTCACCAGCCGCGGGGTCGTCCCGAGGGAGTAGCCGTCCCTCGATATCTCGG
>Ga0310695_10013779_pt1 | contig 11028 bp, 2 predicted proteins | sample RumenRJG_04DNA_FD_203882 | JGI IMG/M metagenome (GOLD analysis project Ga0310695, IMG submission 203882) | Bovine rumen microbial communities from Lethbridge, Alberta, Canada - RJG_04 (v2) (version 2) | ecosystem: Host-associated > Mammals > Digestive system > Stomach > Rumen | place: Canada... | reverse complement strand
TATATTGATATTTTTTTTCAAAAAAATAATTATAGATATATTAATGTTTATATTTATGATGATTTTTCAAAAATTCAAGAAACAAATAAAGGTGAATTTATAAATTATAAAGATCATTCTAATGTTGAATCATATTCAAAATTAGCAAGTTTTTCAAAATTTGAAAATGGATATTATTATATAATTATATCTACTCCAGATTATAATTATGAAGATTTTATTATGATATTTAATTCTCAAAAATCTTTTCAATTTTTACCAAATACAATTTTTTCTAAAGAATTTTATTTAGGTGGAATATCAAGAACTTTTAATTTTTTAACACCATTATTTCAAAGTGAAAAATATTTACATTTTATGGCATATAAAAATCAAATAGGTTATTATAAATCTGAAATAATAATAAATGAAGGAATAGATGGGGAAAAAATATTTTATTTAGGAGAAATAACTGATTTTAATTTACATAAAGTATTTTTACTTAAATCTAATATTAATTATGAAATTAAATTTTTTTTAAAAGTTCCTTATGCTCAAGAAACTTTTAAATTATCTATTTATTTTTCTGATTATAATATTATAGAACCAATTGATAATTATAATAATTATTTAGAAATTCCAATTATTCAAAATATGATGAGTTATTATATTCATTTTGAAGTTGATATTTATAATGAAAATGAAAATATTTATTTTAGGTTTAATAAATATTATTATAAAAATGGATTAAATTTCTATGGAAAATTTTATGAAAATATTTCTTTAATTGAAATAGAAAAAAATCTTCCTACTAAAGAAGATTCTAATAAAATTGTTCAAATTAATATTGATTCAAATAATCAACCATATGGTTATGTGAAAAAAACAAATAAAAAATATAATTCTCTTGTAATTGCACTTGATAATGCTTATATTAATAGAAATGAAAATTTTAAAATTTGGAAATATAGTAATCCAGAAAAAATAACATCAAATTTATCAAAAACTTTTAAACATAGTGCTTTAAAAGCATTTTATATTGATGAATCATCTTTTAATACAAATTTACAATATATTATTCTATTTTCATTAATAGAAAATATTATTCATATAACAACTGATTCTTCTATTTTTTATAATAAAAATAGTAAATTATATGTGATAAATAAAAATATAATTTCTTCTCTTCCAAATAAAAGATTAGAATTTGAAATATATAATCAAGATAAAAATGATTTTTATTTTGAAATTAAATATATTGATGATGTAGATATTTATTATTTTAATGAATATAATAGAGATAAAATGAATAATTTAGAAATAAATTATCAAAATTGTTCAAAAAAGACTTATTTTTTTTCAACATTTATTGAAAAAAATAAAAAAAATATTTTTAATTGGAATATTTTCTTAGGAGAAATAAAAATATATAATCAAGTGGATAAAATAATTTCTAAAATTGATAATTTATTTAATTTTAACAATAATCTTAATTCAATAAAATATCCTAAACAAATGGATTCAAATTATGATTTATTTCAATTTACTTGTGAAAATCCTTCAAAAATTCAAATTAATTATTATAAAGCTGAAGATAATTTAAATTTAATAAATTTGGAAAAAGGAAAATCATATCAATTTTTTATTAAAGAAAATAATACAGAAACTTATAATTTAAATATATCATCTTTTCAATCAAGTACTATTTATTATAATATTAAGATAATTAATAAAAATATCCCTTCTATTATTTACTTTTATTTCAATGATTATAAAATTGAATTAACAGAAAAAAAACCAAGTATTAAAGGAGAAATTGATATCATTAATTCAAAAAAAATTACAATATATTCAAATGTTGAACTTTTAATATTATTTTATATAGCTACTGATAGAAATATTTTTCAAACAATTTCTTTAAATCAAAAAAACAAAAAATTAGAAAATCAATATAATTTATTTTTATATTCTAACAATTATTTAAAACATGAATTTTTAAATTTTTACATTATAAATAATGGAACAATAAATACTGAAATTTGTATTCAAAAACAAAATGATTTAATATCAAATATTGAAAAATGGATTTTTTTAGAATCTAATTGTTTTATTTTATCAAAACTTTCAAAATATTATTTATATTTAGATAATCCTTTTTTAAATGATAATGATAATAAAACAAATAATTATATATCTTTATATATAAAAAATTATAATAATATTTTATATGATTATGAATATAGAGAAGTTACAGAATTAAAATCTTATGAAAATTATAATATTAATCTATCTGAAAATGTATTTTATCAAATTTTCAAATATTATAATAATCAAACTTTAAAACAAGGAGAAATAAGACTTTTATTTAATGAAAATATTACAAATAAATTTCCTAATTTATATGTTTATTATGATAAAAAACTTATTCATGAGTCATTTAATATTTTTGAAAATTTTATTTATGAAAAGCAATTAGATAAAATCATAACTTATAAATCAAATGATAATTCATATCTTCCAATAGGTTATTGGTATTTTGTAATTGCTAAAAATTTAGAAAATAAATATGAAGACAATTTTATAATATATAATCAAGATGAATATTATATATTATCAGAAAAAATATTTTCTTTTGATTATTATATGAATTATTATAATGATTATGCATATTTTAAAATTCCTCCTATTACAAAATATTTAACATTACATTATGAATGGTATAATAATTTAAATGAATCTTTAAATTCAATTATTATTAATAATAAACAAATAAGTGATTTTAAAGACTCAATTTCAGATAATTATGAAATTATGGATAAAACAAAAGATAATATTATAAAAATAAATTTTAAAACTTCAAAAATAGGAGTTTATTCAAGAATTTTATTATATTTAACAGAAAATAAAAAAATATTATATTTAAATAACGATTTTAAACCAATTAAAATTAAAATTTTAACTCCTCAAATTATTTATATTTTTAATGATATATCAAATGATAATTTAAATGAAAATATTTATTATAAATTAAATGGATATCAAATATTATCAAATCCAAAAATTAAATTTTATAACACTAATAATTTAGATTCAATTTTAAATTTATTACCTACTTCTATAGAAAAATTTGATTTTGAATTACAATTTTATGAAAATGATACTTATTATTATAGTAAAATTGATAAAAATAATAAATATGCAATTTTAGGAATTCAAGTACCATATTCTGATTTAAAAGAATATACTTTTCAAAAAATTAATTTCCCAAAATTAATAAAAAAGAATTTACAAAAAATTTTTTTAAAAAATGAAATAAAATATTATTTTATTAATGAGAAATCATTTCCAAATGAAGATTGTAAAATATTATTATTTGCAGAAAGAATTGATATAATTTCATTTAAAGGAATTTTTGAACATAAATTTCATAATAAAAAAAAATTATATTTAATAACATATGATATGTTAAAAGAAAGTCCACAAATAGAATTTTCAATTTCAGATCCAAGTAAATCTAAAGATTATTTATTTGAAATTAGATATTTAGATAATTCAAATATATATTATTATAATACAAAATCAAGATTTCAAATAAATAATATGAAATATGAAATTAATGATTGTTCAAAAAATAATTATATAATAGGTTTATATGAAATAATTGATTTAAATACAATTTTTTATATTAATATAAAACAAGGTGATGTTAAAATATTATATAATACTAAAATAGATAATATTGATGATTTTTTACAATTATCACCTAAATATTTATATAAATATCCTTTTTTAATAAATTCTTTTGATGATTATATTCAAATATATTGTACTATTTCATCTAAAATAGAAATCAATTTTTATAATATATATACTGATAATATAATTAGTTTAGAAAAAGATAAATTTATTCCATTCTATATTGAGAAAGATAAAAATTTAGATTTTTCAATTGAACATAAAACATTTTTTTTTTTTAAGAATTTTTTTTCAAAAATCATATTAATTCCAAATGATTATGAAAAAGAAATAAATATTGATATATTATTTGATAATACTAATTCAAATTTAAATAACACAAATTCATACATTGAAACATATCATGAAGAAATAAAAAATGAAACAATATTATTTAATTGTAAAAATTCAAACTGTTTAATTTTATTATATATATCATTAGATAAAAATTCAATTAATTATATTAAAAATGAAACAACAAATTCAATATTTACTAAATCATATAATATTTTTATATTTCCATTAAATTTAATTTCAAATAAAAATTCAATGGCAAATATTTATATAATAAATAAAGAAAATGAATTTTCTTCAGAAATTTGTTTAAATAAAAATTATGGCAATTTAGAAATAATTTATTTAGAAAACATTAATTGTATTATTTTAAAAAAAGGAGAAAATATTACTATTTCTTTATTACATGAAAATTTATCAAATATTATAAATGAAGAAATGAATTATTATTTAATGGTATATACTAAAAATATAAATGATTTTGAATATACATTTAATTTTTATAAATATTCAATTTTACTTTCTTATCAATCTTTTGATTTTAAAATTGAAAACAACAATTATATCATATTATCTTTTGAAAATAAGAAATTTAATGAAGAATTAATTGGAGAAATAGTATTTAAATTTGAAAAAGGTAATGTAAATGGAAGTAATTTATATATTTATGAAGATAAAAAAGAAATACATAATGAAGATAATATTTTTGATAATTATATTTCAAAAATTGATTTAAGTAATGATTATTTATTTACATATAATGATTCTAAAATTTTAAAATATTATTTTGTTATTACATCAAAAGAAAATAATTTTAAAGATAAATTAATAATTTATAATCCAATTATTCCATTAGAATTAAATATAATGAATATTCTTAATAAAATCTATGAAACAGATTTAATTTCAGATTCATTTTTATTTTATTTTAATAATATTAATAATTCAAAATCAATTAATTTACATTATCAATGGTCTAATCAACAATTAAATTCAAAAACTAAAATCATAATTTTTAATTCAACTTTTAAATATGAAGAAAAACAATCTTATATTCAAAAATCAGATTATTTTGAATTTTATAATAATTCTGAATATTATATTTTAATTAAAGAAAATAATTCAATAAATAAAAAAAGAATATCTTTAAATTTATTATTCTATTTTTCACAAGAAAAAAATATATTTTTATTAACAGAAAAAAATATATTTAAAACTTTTCCAATTATTTCAAATCAATTTTTACATTTTTATATTAATATAGAAAAACTTTTTAAAGGAGAAGATGAATATATTAAAGTTAAAAAAATAAATGAAATAAATATAAATTATTATGTTAAATTTTATGAACATAATAATTTAGATAAAATGAATTCAAATGATTATGAAAAAGAATTAATATTAGAAGAATGTGATGATAATTATTGTAAATATTCTTTTGAAAAAATGAATGATAATCATAAATCAGCATTAATTATTGTTGAAATAAATTCTAACCAATATATAAATTATACTAATTTTGAAATTTTATTAATTGATGATTATAAATTATTATATAAATCATTTATTAAAAAATTTTCTAAAGATGATTTTGGTAAATATTTAATTAATGAAAAATCATTTAAAAATAATCAAACTATTATTATTAAATCAGATATAGAAGGAGTTATTTATTTAAATAATTCACATGAAATATTTTTACCAAATGAAAAAAAAATTTATGTATTTACAATGAATAATTTAAAAAATATTTCAGAAATTTATATTACATTCTATGATAAAAAAAAAGAAAAAAATTTTAATATAGAGATTTTAACTCTTAATAATAATTATGATATACAATATTTTAATTTTAATACAAAAAAAGATAATTTCAAAACAATAAAAATTGAAAAATGTAATCAATTTAATGGATTTATTTTCTTATATAACATTTCAGAAAAAGTTATATTTTACCTCAATATTACAAAAGGAGATCCCAAAATATATTATAAAAATTCAATAAATAATTTAAATGAATTTTTAACTTTAAATAAATCATCAAATAATTTATATATTTATCCTTCAATATATGAATCAAGTTATGATTTTATTCAAATTGAATGTTTGAAATATTCTGAAATTAAATTTATTTTTTATGAAAATCCTCCAAATGAATTTGAATTAAAATTTGGAATGAGTATTCCTTTATTTATTGAGAATAAAAAAACAATTAATTATATAATTAAGGATGAATCTGAAATTTTAAATAAAAAAGTAAAATATAGAATTGAATTAATATCTTCAGAATATTATTCAAAAAGAGCAAAATTAATTTTTGAAAACAATAATTATGAAATAAACAATAAAAATAATTATATTCAAAATATAAATGAAAATTTTAAAGAAAAAAATCTAAATATAATTTCTATTGAAGGAGATATTTTATTATATTTATCAATTGGAATAAACAATGAAGATATTAAATATTTTTCAAATATTCAATATAATATACAATTAGAAAGAAAATATAATGTATTTACTTATTCAAATACACAATTAAATTCTAGTAATTTTTCAAATATTTATATAATAAATAAAGGAAAAAGTAAAAAAAAACTTTGTTATTCATATTTATTTACTAATTTTGAATATATTTTCCCTAAAAATGAAAATAATTGTTATGAATTAAATGAAAATGAGTATATTTTAATTATATTTGATAATCCAAAAATGGAAAAAAATAATAATAATGAACAATTTTTTTATATTTTTTATGTTGAAGATACATTAAATTTAATTTGTGATTATACATATATTACTTATAATGAAATATATAATAATCAATTAAATAATATTTCATTTTCTTCTGATAAAAAATATCAAATGTTTTATTTCAATTATGAAAATATAGGAGATATTTTAATAAAATTTGATGAAAAATTTGATGAAGGAACTAAATTTTATTTATATTATGAAAAAAAAGATATTCATTTTAATTCTAATAATTTTGATGGTAATATCATATTAAATAAAAATATAAATAATCTAAATCAAATTTTATTTTCTGTCAATCAAACTAATTTTTATTTTATTATTTTTAATGAAAAAGGAATTAATAATAAAAAATTATTATTAATAGGAACTGAAATAATTTATGAAATATCAAATTATAAAACTTATTTAAATTATTATACTTCAACTGAAAAGCAATATTCACTTAATTATAAAATAAATAAATTACCAAAAAATATATATTTAAATATTCAATGGAAAATTGAAGATTTAAAATCAAATTGTTCTATCATAATTTATACTAATAATATTGAAAAACCAATTTTTCAATCTGAACAAAAATCAAATTTTTATGATTTTATTATAATAGAACCAAGTATAGAATATAAATTATTATTTAATATCTTTTCTTATATTAATGATGCTAAAATTGACTTATTATTTAATTTTAATGAGAAATCAAATGTAATTTCATTTATTAAAGATGAAATTATTTCTTTTCCTATTATTTCTAATCAAATTATTTATTTAATTCAACCAATTAAATCTTATTTAAAAAATGAAAATATTAATTATGCTATTTCAGATATTAATATAAATATTCAAATTATGATAAAATATTTTGATAAATCAACAGAAAAAGAAATAATAAATGAAATTAATTCTATTAAAGAATATGATAAAACACTTGAAAAAGATTATTGTAAAGAAAAATTATGTTATTATTTAAATAAAAAAACAAATGATAATCAAAATTATTTATTAATTAAAATTGATTTACAAATATTATCAAATTTAAATGAAAATAATAATCTATTTACAATACAAAAAAATTATATTCCTTTAGAAATTAAATCATCAATATCATTTGAAATGGAAAAATATTCAAAAAAATTATTTAAATTTAATTATGATTCTATTTTAATTAATCAAGCAATAATAATTTATTCAAATTATAAAAATTCAATTTCAATTATTAATAATGATAAATATAATTTAACTTCAGGAAAAAAATTATATGTAATTAATAAAGAAATGGTATTTAATAATATAATATTTGAATTATATAATAATAATGATGATTATAAAATTAATATTGAATATATTTCAACAGATAAAATTATATATTATAAAAGTAGTGATAATAGAAATGAAATATCAAATTATAGAATAAAAATAAATGATTGTAAAAAAGAAAATTATTATTATGGTGTTTTTAATAAAAAAATAGATGAAATTATTTATGTTGAAGTAGTATATGGTGATTCAAAAATATATACAATTGATGATTTGAAAATTTCATCAATTAATGATTTATATAATTTTAATAAAACTGAAAATGAATTATCTTATCCTAAATTAATAAATAATGAATATGATATATTACAATTTGTTTGTACAGAACAATCATTAATTAATATTCATTATTATAATTATCAAATTGAAGAAATAATTTTAAATTATGGTGATTCATATGGAATTTATATTAAAAATGGAATAAAGAATATTAAAATAAAACAAGAATCTGAAATTTATAATAAAATATTTTCATTTGAAATTAAATTAATTCATTTAAACAAAATAAAAAATGCAAGAATAAAATTTAATAATAAAAATTATTATTTAGAAAATAATAATGATTTAATTAGAGATATAAATACAAAAATATATTATGATAAGATTGAATTAGAATCATATAATGAAGATACATTAATTTTAATAAAAATAGGATTAAATGAATCATTATATACATATATTAAAGAAGAGAAAAAAGATATAATTCCAGATAAAAATTATACAATTATTTTATATCCTAAAAATAATGAAAAAAATAAATATATTTCTTCAACAATAATAATAGAAAATATTAAAAATTTTAATTCAGGTAAAATATGTTTAAGTGAAGGATTTAACGGAGAAAAATATATTGAAATTCCTCAAAATAAAGATTGTATATCTTTAAATAAAGGTGAAAAAATATCATTTAATACACCATATCCTTATAAGGATAAAGTTAATTTTAGAAGATTAAATGAAGATTATGATAATTATTTTTATAGTAAATTATTTTTTGAAAATCCTCAAAATTTAAAATTATCTTATTCTTTAGAAAAATTTCAAGAAGAAAGTAAAAATGAAAATAATAATAATAAAAGTTTTAAAATTTGGATTATTATAATTTTTATTATTTTGATTATTATTATAATTGGAGTGATATTATTTTTCTTAGATAAAAAAAAAATAATTTCTATTAATGATATTAAATTGATTTTTAATAAAAGAAATATTATTGATGAAAATAAAAAAGAAATGGAATTCATAGATAATTTAAAAATTAATGATTTATGATTGATAATTATCTTTTATAATAAATGTTAATAAAATATTTAATATTATTTAATATTTTAAAATTAATTTAAATTATTTTTAAAATATAAAAAATTAAGATAAATTAAAATTATAAAATTGATTAATAATAATTTAAATCAAAAAAATAATAAATTAAATATTATTATCATTATAATTATAATTATAATTATTAAATGCAAAATTTGTTATTTCAGCTAAAATATAATAAAAAATTTCATTAACATTTTTTCCTGTTTTTGCTGATGTTTCAAAGAAATGAATATTTAATTCTTTTGCTAAATTTTTCCCTTCATCATAACTAATTATTCTTTTATCTTTTTCATCAATTTTATTACCAACTAAAATACAACAATCATTATTATCATCTTTTTTAATAATATTATAATAAGAATTAATTTTTTCAAATGATTTTTTATTTGTTATATCATATACTAAAATAAATCCATTACTTTTCTTATAAAAATCCATTAAAAATGTTTGAAAGTGATCTGAAACATCAATTATTGATAATTTAAATAGTTTATTATTATATAAAAAAGGTTTAATATGAAGTTCATATCCTATAATTATTTATTTAATTTTTACCTATTGTTACATTATATGTTGGGTTAAAATTTGTACCTACTAAATTTAAACTTAAACATGATTTTCCAACTTTTTCATCTCCTAAAATAGAAATACTAAAAATTATAAATCCATTAATTATTTTTATTTCATTATCATTTGATTCTATTTCCTTTTTTTTTGATAATTTTTTCCCCATATTTTTTTTTTTAAATTATTTAATTTAAATTAAAAAGATAATCAATTTTAATATTCTTTTTCTTTCAAAATAATCAATATAAAATCTTTTTAAATATATTTATTAAAAATTATTTATGAATGTTAAAATTATTATAAATGTTAGTTAAAATAATTATTTATTTCTTTATTTTTTCATATGAAAATAATTATAATTTAATTAAAAGAAATTATTAAATATTTATAAATAGAAAATAAATATTTGATGAAATGGTATTTCCTAATAAAATATTTAATAGATTATAATGAATAAGAAAAATATCATTAAAAAATCTTTATTAAAAGAAAAAAAAATATAAAAATTTTTTTTCTAGAAATGTAAAATTTATTATGTTTAACTAACAATAATCCATCATATATTATTTAACACAATAATTTTATTGGAATAATTCTTATTCAATTTTTCTTTTATAATAAATAATAAAATTCAATAAATCTTAAAATTATTATTATATTAATATTATATTTTTATTTACATTAATTTATTCATATTTTTTAAACATATTTTTTATAACAAATTTAATGTAAAAAATATTGTCCTTCATTTATTTTATTCTATTAAATTTAATATTATACAAAATTTAACAATGAATAAAAATACATTTAATATTATTATGATTGTATCTTTAAAATAAAATACCTTTCATATAAATTCTATTTTATCTATCAATAATATATAATAAATTAAATAATATATATTAATCTTTTTGAAAGATTATAAAAATATATAAAATTAATTTATTTGAATTTTAGATAATAAATTATTTATCATTAAATATAATATATTATATATTTTCTTTTTACTATTGAATAACAATTATTTTTATATTAATTATTTTTTATGAATCATTCAAC
>Ga0310695_10013777_pt1 | contig 11029 bp, 10 predicted proteins | sample RumenRJG_04DNA_FD_203882 | JGI IMG/M metagenome (GOLD analysis project Ga0310695, IMG submission 203882) | Bovine rumen microbial communities from Lethbridge, Alberta, Canada - RJG_04 (v2) (version 2) | ecosystem: Host-associated > Mammals > Digestive system > Stomach > Rumen | place: Canada... | reverse complement strand
GACCGTGCCGCCAAAGAACAGCTTGAAGGCGAATGGAAGGCGGCGCTTATGTCATTGCTCCATATGGCATATTTCGATCAGGGAGGAGGGCGCGTCTGACATGAAGAAGACCTATTACCAATGCAAATTGACGCAAAGCGCACCGCTTCGCGTCGGCACAGGAGCAGGTGATGAGACGGATTCGGATGTGATGACCGACAGCCGCGGCCTTCCTTTCGTCCCCGGTACAAGCATTGCCGGTGTGCTGCGTACATACCTGACAGAAACGGACGCGGATCGTTTATTTGGCCACATGCAGATCAGCAGGAGCACTCCGAGGATGCAGGAGAGCAAGGTTCTTGTTTCTGATGCTACCCTTCCTGGCAGGACGAAGGAGGGCAGGGATTTCCGTATCGTTCCGCGTCACGGCGTTGGCCTTACCGATAACGGAACGGCAAAGGCTGGCGCACTGTTTGACTTTGAGACAGTTGAGTGTAAAATGCCCTATGTGACGGTTTTGGAGCTCGCAGACGATGTCAATGATTCAGAAAAGCTTGCGCTTGAAGCGGCGCTTCAGCGTGCCGTCGACCAGGGCATATCCTTTGGGGCGCGCACAACGCGCGGCTATGGAAAAATGCAGGCCGAAGTTACAAAGCGTGAGTTTGACCTCCCGGCTCAGCTTTCGGAGTGGTTGACGTTCAACGCGTTTGAAGAAGACCGATTTGGCGGCGAGCCTTTGGCATCCTCCAAAAGGGCTCAATCGGATCAGCTTGAGATAGTGGCGGAACTTGCCTTTGAGGGGAGCTTTTCCGTACGCGAATACACGACACGGCTTGCGAAAACGCGCGAAAAAGTGGCGCCCGACTATTCTCCCTTGACCAATATCAACGAAAAACCGGTGATACCCGGGACTTCATGGGCGGGGTGCTTCCGGCATCACATGAAGACGTTTGTATATGATTCGATTCGAAATGACGAAGAGCGTGCTCAACTGTTGAAAGAGATCGATGAGCTTTTCGGGAAGACAGAGAACAAGAAGAAAAGATCTGAAATTCTTTTCAGTGAAACTTCTGTCGACGGCGGCAAAGATTATACCGTAACGCGTATTGCCGTGGATCGTTTTACCAGCGCACCGCGGAATCAGGGGCTGTATTCATCAAGCGTTGCGTGGGGCGGGAAAGGGAACCTCAGAATCGTGCTTCCCGCAGATACGAGCTCTGTTCTGCTGCGGCTGCTTGCGGCGGCTTTGATTGATTTGGATATCGGGCTTCTTGTCATCGGCGGCGAGGGCGGCGTTGGCCGCGGGCTTTGCAAAATTGCTCGCCTGACGGTAAACGGTGCGGAACAGACACAGAGCATCCAGGCGCACAGGGTTGATTTCTTGGAGACGGGAGGGATTCGGCATGGACAAATGGAATAAAAAAACCGGAATATGTGAACCTGACGAGATCCTGCCCGTGATGAATGCGGAGATATCCGACGCTGATGTGATCCTTGCTTATTACAGCGATCGGTTTCAAGCGTGCGAGGGTAGTCAGATGCGGGATTTCCTCCAGGATGTGAGCAAACTTCTCGAAATACGAGCTTTCAATGGCGAAAAGGAGCTATGGCTGCACCGTTCTCAGCTCGGCAGACCGTTCGTGTGGCGTATTGCGAGTGAAGAAGGCTGCGTTGCAGAACGCGACTACATTGAGACAATTCAGGCGTTGGATATTGACGAAACCTACGCTGCGTATCGGAATGGGGAAACCGATGAATTTGGGTGTCTCAAGATGCGCTCAACGGTCAAGGGATACTATGCCCTTCCGATCAGGAAAACAGACGCCTTTGTCAAGCTGATTGAATATGTGCGCTACGACGAAGACGGCATTGCCGGTATTGCGGATTACCGTGTGGCCGGTTTTGCGCCGTCGGGAAAGGAGCGATCCTAAATGCCAAACGCGATAAACCCATATAACTTTGTGCCATTCTACGGCGACACTTTTGATGAGGCCCCCATGCGCAAGAAGCTGTCGGAATACTATTCTGAAAGCGATCTTCAAAGCGGATGGCTTGACGTCGATCTAATCACTAAGTCGCAGGTGATCGTGCCGGACGGCGCACACTATGAGGAGATGGATCTCCGGCGCAGCGACAAAAAAGTCCATAAAGAGTACTCTTTCTTTCGCCACCCGGATGGTATTTGCGCGATTCCCGGAAGCGAATTGCGCGGTATGCTGAGAAGCGTGTATGAGGCGGCGAGCAACAGCTGCTTTCCGTTTCTGTTGGAAGACAAGAAGCCCATCAGTCAAAGAACGCCCATCTATGGTGCGTTCAAGAATCGCGGTTTATTGGGGTTCGACAGCGAGAAAAAGGTATGGCGTCTCTACAGAACGAGGAAACACATAATAACCACGACAAAAGCTGCCGTTGAAACCGGTGTGTTTTGCCAAGGCGGTGTTGAATACCATACAGCCGAGAAAGTCACATTTTCAACCGATGGTGACAAAGTAACTCTGGGCAGCGGCAACCTCAGCGGATATTTACAGTTTAATATCCCCGTCGGGCCTGGCGTTTACCACATTGCGGTATTGGAGCCGGAAGAACTTGAGCATGAATGGGAAGCGGGCGACGATGACGCCTATCGTTCCATCCTCAGTTCTGTCTATGATACGGTGAAGAATGTCGGACGTAGACCGTCGACACAAGGCGCCCTGAAATATGCGCTGGAGCGAGCGGCGGGAGGAGGAAAGAACCTCGTCCCTGTCTACTATTTCTGCGTTGAGCGTGTCGGAAAGCCTTTATACTATCTCTCCGGCGCAGCTGTTGGTCGCGTACATCAGAAACGGAAATGGCCGGATATTATGGGCGAACACGCACCCTGCAAATCTCTGGACTGTCTCTGCCCCGCCTGCGCGCTCTTCGGCACGGTGCGAGGGGACGGTGCAAAGGGGCGGCTTCGTGTTACGGATGCGCGCGCACAGGCAGAGCCAAAAACAGAGCGTCATACGCTCGAAATACTGGGCGGCCCGCGTTCTTCTTCGTTTGAGTTCTATCTGAGACGACCGAAAACGAAAGATGGAGACATCCCGACCTATTGGAATTATGATTATTACGGAGTGCGCGTGAAATATCCTACGCACGATGGCAAGGAGGCCGAGCGCACCGAATATCATGACCTGCCGACCGCCACCCCGAGAGGGCGCAAGTTCTATTGGCACGGGAGCCAGCGGCCGGATCGAAGCATCAAGGATCACATGAACGCCACGATGGAAGCCGTGGACAGGGGCGCGGTTTTTCGGTTTCGCATCTATTTTGACCGGATCACGCAGGCGCAGCTTGACGAATTGCTCTGGACGATCACGCTTGGTGAGAATACAAAGGACAGTCGCTTTCAGCATAAGCTCGGGCACGCCAAGCCGCTTGGATATGGAAGCGTGAAGATGGTGGTTACGGATTGCGTAAAACGCTCGGTTTCCTCGGATTTTTCCGTTTCCGTGGAGCATGTCGCCGTCCCCGAAAAAACCGCTTGCGCTTTCCCAATGGAGAGCAGAACAATTCAGTCTATTCTCAGCATCAGTGACTGTACCGCCACGCGCGGGGAAAATGTCGAATATCTTACCGGAGCCGGAAAGGTTCGCGGTGAGGATGTTTACATGATCTACAACTGGTTCCAGAAGAACCGTATGAACGCGGATTCATTACTGACTTTGCCTGAACCGTGGGAAAGAAATCTTTCCCTGCCAACGAAACGCGGCGCACGGAACCAGAGTCAGGCGGCAGCACCCCACTTTACACAAACCAAGCCCCAGCGCAAGAGGGCGTCCGAAGCAGACCTTGCTGAGGACAAGCGCAAATATCCAACTGGAACGGTTTTAAGCGGGACCGTCAAAAATGTGACGGCGGGCAACATGGCATTTTTCAATCTTGACGGGCCGACTTGTGACGGCTCTCTGCATTCGGACAGTCTCCACCTGATGCGAGGACAAAAGCTGAAGCTAAAAGTGGTCGGCTATTATGCGAACAGAGAGAAGGGGACATATTCGATCAAAGTTGCTTTAGCGGAGTGATGCAATGAACGCGCTGGTTATAACGCTTTGGGCGGAACAGCCGCTGTCTCTTCCGCTTGCATACAATCAGATGGTGCAGGGAGCGCTCTATGACAACTGGCATGGAGCGTTCCCCGCGCTCCATGATAAAGGCTACACGGACGGAGCGCATACCTTCCGCCTGTTCACGTTCAGCCCGCTGCTGGGCCATTACCAGGTCAGAGGAAAGTATATCGCCTTTGATGGCGCGATTCGCCTTGAGGTGAGAAGCCCCGTGAATGAGCTGATTGTGGAGCTGGCCGACAGTCTCCTTGCGCGCGGCAGCGTTCGATTGGGGACGCACGAACTGCCGGTGATCAACCTCGAATCGGCGGATCGGCTTATGTTCTTTCCCGACGCCCGCATCCGCATGATCTCGCCTGTGACCGTGCACGAAACGACGCCCGACGGAAGTACAGTTTACTATTCTCCGACTGACGGGCGTTTTTCACTTATGCTGCTTAAAAATCTCATATCAAAGCTAAACGCTGCGGGCGTTCAGGCAGCACCTATCCTTGGGTGTGTGCCGGTTCCCGGCACGATCCGCAAGCGGGTAAGCCGATTCAAGGGAATCTATATCACAGGGTATGAAGGCGCATTTGATGTGCAAGCAGACCCGGAGGCACTTGCGTTGCTTTATTATGTGGGCATAGGGGATCGCAACAGCCAAGGGTTTGGTATGTTTTCCATTGATACTTTGCCTACTCGGTGAGTAAATGCGCAGGTATGATCTTCAGGAGTCGATTGTACTCGCTTCCTCATGCGGCCGTTAAATACGAAGATTACTTTATTTGCGAGGAATTGAAACCGTTATGTGGCGGTATTCGTGTTTTTTGCATTTACCTTACCCGTCTGGGACTGAAATTATTTATATGCTATATTTTCCCAAGAGCAAATCCGCCCATCTAGTCTGATAGGCGGATTTGCTCTTGAATCCGTAATGTCAACAATGGTAACGTGAACAAAAACAAGTTTCAATTCCTTATAGGTAAGGTACAGCAAAAACCATGAAACATAAACTTGTTGGCAAAAAGAACCACCTTTTCTAAAGTATAATTGAAACAATTAGGCGTGTCAAGGAAGAGTTTTCAATATCCCGCAAGCAGGCTGTGCGCTTCAAGGGTAAAAGAATTGGCTAGCGCGAAGCTGCTCAAAGGGCAATGCTGAATTAACCATACCGTCCTGTCTCTGTGGTACATCTGAAATTGTGGTCTATCAGAGCACCGAGCGGTACTCGACGTATCACGCATTCCTTTACGATATATACAGGCGGAGTGGCATGAGCGGCATCGTCTGGACGCAGGCGACGGCGGATTTTCTGAATGTCATCGTTTCGTACATCATCTACTATCGCGTCATCGGTAGCATCACATCGACCTGAGAGGAGGCTTGCGATATGTCCAGAATCTATGAGATATTCGGCACCGACGCACACAGCATGACGGTCGCGCTGATGGAGGCGGCGAACGTGGCGGAGATGATTCCCCGCGGCGCATCCGTGGCGCTCAAGCCGAACCTTGTGGTATCCGGCTCGCCCGACAACGGCGCCACCACCCATGTGGGAGTGCTCTCCGGCTGTATCGAGTACCTGCAGGGACATGGCATCAAAAACCTTTCCATCATCGAAAGCTCATGGGTTGGCGACAACACTGGGCGCGCCATGAAGGCGTGCGGATACGATAAGGTCTGTGAACGGTACGGTGTGCCCTTTTACGACCTCAAGAAGGACAGAACGCGGCAGGTACAGACCCCGCTGCGCCCCATGCAGATATCCAGCCGTGCGCTGGACACGGATTTCCTCATCGACCTGCCCGTACTCAAAGGGCATTGCCAGACCCGTATGACTTGCGCGCTCAAGAACCTCAAGGGCTGCCTGCCGGACGGGGAAAAGAGACGTTTCCACACCGAGGGCCTGATGCAGCCCATCGCGGCGCTGGCAGCGGCGCTGCGTCCGAAGCTGACCATCGTGGACAGCATCTGCGGCGACCTCGACTTTGAGGAGGGCGGCAACCCCGTTCAGACGAACCGCATGTACCTCGGCACGGACCCAGTGCAGATAGATGCCTATGGCTGCCAACTGATGGGGCTGTCCGCAGAGGACGTCCCCTACATCGGTCTCGCGGAGCACTGGGGCGTTGGGTTGACGCGCATCGAGCCCGGCGACGTCGTTATGCTGAACAAGCCGCAGGAGGCGCAGGGCTATCCCTCGCCATCGGGAATAGTGAAGAATCTGACCCGCCGTGTGCGGGAGAACAGCGCCTGCTCCGCCTGCTATGCCGCGCTGGTGCGGGGACTGTACATGGCGAAGAAGCAGGGCATCTCCATCGACTGGGATATCGCCATCGGGCAGGGCTGGCGCGGGAAAGAGCTATCCTGTCTTGGTGTCGGCAACTGCTGTGCCGGCGCAGTCGACCATGCAGCAGGCTGTCCACCCACGGCATCCGAGATAGTTGCTCTTCTCAAATCAGTAGAATAGGTAAGGGGAGGTCTCAAGTTTGAAACAGCTCACAAACAAGCAGTACGAGGAGTACAGGAAATTCAAGGATTTGCAGCTCAAGGGTCTGCTACTCACACCGAATGGAGTTCGCTTTATCTGCGAAATGTATAACTTCAACGCCGAAAAGATAGGCCAGCATTTTCTCGACGTTCTGCCAACGATATGCCTAAACGCTCTCACGGCAGTAGAACTGGAGGAACTGTCGCCTAACAACGCTTAACCTTAGGACGAAAAAACACGGCTCAGATTGAGCCGTGTTTTTGTTACCGTGACGACCACAAGACCATATCGACGGCCCGCGGCGTCCAGAAATCTGTTCCGAATGCCTTATTCAGCTGTGCTGCTTTTCTTCTCATGATGCGGATAAGTAACGCTGCGTCAACGGGTCTTATATTGTCCGGCTTCATTGATGCCAACAGTAGTTTCTCTTCATCCGGGATGTCCCGGACGCAACGCAGCGCCTTGACAACGAACTGGTCTACGGTCCCGAACTCTCTTGGCCAGAGAATCGCCAGCAGCCCGCTGATGCCTGCAGGTCCAAGGCCCTTGATTGGGCTCAACAGCCGAAAGAGCCTTGCAATGTCCTCTCTGTTATCATCAAATAGCGCGTCATGGATGCGTGGAAGCTCCTTTTTGCCTTCGTTGTTGTAGAAATCGCTCAAAAGGCTGCGGTTTCTCACCAAACGCCGGATTTCAGTGTACTTCCATGCGTAGTACTTCTCATAGAGGAACCGATAGAATGCCTCTCCGTCCATTTTTTTGACGTCATCTGAAGAGAGGTTTTCGAGTTCCTCCTCTAATTCGCGATTATCAACAAGCTCATAGTAGTGGAGATAGGCTATCGCCCAATCAGCCTCCTGCCCCTCGCTCCAAAGGTCCTCGATAGGGGAGGTGATGCAGGGGCCAGCATACTCAAATCTCTTGACCGTACGGCCTTCGTGCTCGACATCCTCGTTCCACATGCCTGCCGGACGAACCCAGGTCCCGAGGTTGCCATACAGCTGCCGGTAAATGACCATGGGTTCTACGGACTCAGAGTGTGTTGCCATGCCGATGACCTGATAATCATGGCCTTTGTAGTGATGGTACCTGCCTTTTTTGATGTTTATATCCATATTCATCGCAGTTCTGTTCAGATGGGCTGCAGTACGGGCATTTCCGCGTCGTCTTTGATAAACGTACTCATATACGCCGGCAGGTAGACCAGCTTATCTTCAACGGAAACATTGCAGTTGGCAAAGACATAGCCGGTCTTTACGCCGTATTCGGTGTTTGCCACGACCTTTGAGAGGGCTGAGTGTACCTTGTAGTCCTTGCCGCTTTTGACTTCAATGGGCACAACCGACAGCTCCTGCTCAATGAGAAAGTCAAGCTCTCCGATATTGTGGCTGTTGTAGAAATACATGGGGAACCCGTTCGTGTTGAGCTCCTGAGCGATGGCATTCTCGTAAACGCCGCCAAGGTTGATGCTTTGGTCGTTCACAAGGATTTTCGAACGTACAGCGTTTCCATATTGACAGGTAAGAAGCCCAACGTCCGAGGAGTAGAGTTTCAAGAGCGTGCTCTTCGTGTTCTGAGCCAATGCGACGCGTGGCTCCGTCGCATTGTAGACAGGTATGACCACACCCGCAGCAGTCAGCCAGAGAAAGCTGTCTTCTGCCCGCTCAAATCTGAGGCCCTTCTTGATGTCAGCGAGGGTGTACCGCCTATTCTGCTTCAAAAGCTGGGCAGGTACCTGGTCATATATCGAGACAAGCATCAGCCGGCGTTTCTGTTGCTCGTACTTCGTAAAATCGCGCTTATACTGCTGAATGATGTTGCTTTGGATGCTCGTAACCTTTGTGATATTGCCGGAGTCCACATACTCCTGCACCGATGCAGGCATTCCGCCGACGACAAGGTATCGCTGAAAGTGCTGTATCATCTTGTCGTGAACGAGGTCTGCCACAGGCTTCCGTCCTTTGAAACAGTCGCGTAGGTAGGAGATGCTGTCTTCCGGAACTGCGGAGGCAAGAAGGAACTCCTCAAAGGACATAGGGTACATATTGACCTCCGTCACATACCCAACGGGCGCAGAGCGCAGGTTTTTAAGCTCTATGCCAAGCAATGAGCCGCTTAAAACATACCGGAAGCTGCCTTCGTCTACCCAAAACTTGATTCGAGTCACAAGGTCCTTGAGCTCTTGCACCTCATCAATGAACAGGATGGTCTGGCCCCGGACAAAGGTGTGATTCTTTGCGGCCGATAGATTGATGACCAGGTCATTCACGCTCTCACAAGCGTTCAGTACAGGTATGATGCCGGGTTCCTCAATCAGGTTGATTTCTAAATAGTCGCACTCTCGCTGCTGCAGGCAGTGGCGGATAAGCCAGGTCTTGCCCACCTGTCTCGCTCCGCTCACCAGCAAAGCCGTCTTCGCATCGTCGAGCCACGCATTGATTGCCTCTTCCGCCTTTCGGCGCAGCATAACGCCACCTCCTTCAAGGTCTGAGTCTTGTGCTCATGCCGTATTATACTGCTGCGCCGACACTTTTGCAACCGATTTCGCTCCCCAAAATGACACTTTTTCAACCGATGTTCGTCACGTTTCAAGCATTTTTGCAAAATGGTGGAAATCTCATGCGTTCAGATGCGCGGCTTCCCATTTTTCAACATACGGGCGTTGCTTCGCCGTATCCATCCATTGTGAGCAGATATAGTACTGGATTCCGGTAACAGTAACGGGCTTGGATGTAAGGTATCTTCTCCGTTCAAAGTCGGAATCCGCACGTACCAGCGCAGGGTAGCTGAGTTTCAGCGTCTTTGCGCTGTATTCTTTTGTCTGGAGCAATTCCACCTCTTCCTCCGTTACTCTGCCTTCCCGTAACGCAGTGAGGAGCACTCTTTCAGCATACTCGCCGATTTTTTCTCCCGCCGTCGTGTTTTCCGCAGCTGCCGCCGTCTGCTGCTTTGAGCCTGCAAACATCTGTGAAAGCTGGTAGCTGCGCAGAAACAGCTCGTTGGTATCTGCCACCGACTCGCTGGCGTCTTCCAAGGGCTTTAGAATCTGCTCAAAGAACTCTTCATTTCCGACGACCCTGTAAGTAAACCGCATTCCCATGCTATCCGTCAGCTGCTGCAAGTCAGGGATGCATGGCTCTATCACGTCGAGGACGTTTCTATTGATTTTCGGGGAACAGAAGATAATCTCTGCCTCTTTCGAGTCAAGGAACCCGTAAATACACATCGCCGTGCGTAGGCACTTGGCTATAATCTTGGTCGAAGTCTCTATCTTATCGCCATAATTCAGACCGCCACCGTGATAGGCAACGTCCATGGCATAGAGCTTCTTTCCGTGCCGTAGGTCAACTCCAATGACGTCGCATTCCGCCTGCGCGATGATTTGGGCAAGATTTTTGGACTTTTTGAATATCTCGTAGCCGTATTTCTCGGAAAACAGGTGGATGGCGGCATCCATTATCCCATTCAGCTCTTCTTCATGCTGAATTTCCCAATTGGGAGAAGCTTTCCAGTTGGTCTGGACGATTTGGCAGCCCTTGATATGCCGAAGCCAGGAATAGCAGGCGGATTCACCCATTTCAATCTTCATCGTTAGCCTCCCAATATGCTTTTTCTTGTTTAGTATATCGGCTCCAGCCCTCGTTTTCAAGCCGTCCATTTTGACGAACCCTTCCTGATAATCGCTCCTCACGCCTCATATCATAGTTCAGAGCTACTCTTAGGATAAACAGGGAGAGGAGGTAAACACCGTAAAGCATGAGGGTAGACAATCGCAAGCGCGGTTTTGAAGGAGTGTGGAATGGACGAAAAAAACACAAGATTATCCTATCTTTACCGGGACGCATCAAACTACAAACAGGCAAATGCCGTTGTCGTTCGCGGTGCATTTCAAGGTTCGGATAAAGAGGCAATCGTAGCATCGCTGAATGATGAGGAGTACTTTATCCCCCGCCAGATTGGGCTCCCGGAGGAGCGTTTCGATAAGCTAAGTGAGGACGACCATTGTTGGTTTGAATACATGGAACTGTGCCTGACGGACGCCAAACCGACCATTGACCTGTCTATTGAGCAGCTTGTCGAGCGCTTCCGCGCTGTTGGCAGCAGCGGCTGGCGTGACGATATGTACGCGGTTTAATACCTGTACTCAGATTTTGGAGGAAAAAGGATTTGGTTGTAAACATAGAAGGGGAGCGCTGGGGCATCGCTCTTCCCGCATTCACGGAAGACCTGTGCCGGTTGCTTTTTGGCGAGAACAGGTATCCTTGGGGCCATATCGCGTACACGGATTGTGACGGGAATACTGAGATGGTTCCGGTCATCTCCCTGCAAAGCGGCACCTACTACGGAGTATCACGCTCAAAGGCTACCCGTGACGCCTGCTGGCTGCCGAGGTTCGTGCCTCTTAAGGAAGGCCTTGAGGTCGACACCCAGGCATACGCAGACCTTCCTTTTGGCTTTGAATCCGTGCTGGGCACCCTCTGGGTGG
>Ga0310695_10013776_pt1 | contig 11029 bp, 8 predicted proteins | sample RumenRJG_04DNA_FD_203882 | JGI IMG/M metagenome (GOLD analysis project Ga0310695, IMG submission 203882) | Bovine rumen microbial communities from Lethbridge, Alberta, Canada - RJG_04 (v2) (version 2) | ecosystem: Host-associated > Mammals > Digestive system > Stomach > Rumen | place: Canada... | reverse complement strand
GCATTTGGAGTTGGCGTCCCACGCGACGGACCTCGTCCTTGAAAAGCCACTTGAGAGGTTCGCAGAGCTTCAGCCCCATCTTCTCTGGCAGTCCACCCACATTGTGGTGCGACTTGATGACCTTGCCCGTGATGTTGAGCGATTCGATGCGGTCGGGATAGATAGTACCTTGCGCCAACCATTTGGCACCCTCGATTTTCTTAGCCTCGGCTTCAAACACATCAATGAAGCCCGCCCCGATAATCTTGCGTTTCCTCTCTGGTTCGTGCACACCAGCCAGTTCGGTATAGAACTTCTGCGAGGCATCCACTCCAACTACATTCAGTCCAAGGCATTCGTAATCGTGCAGCACATCGGTGAACTCGTTCTTGCGAAGCAGTCCGTTGTTCACGAAAATGCAGGTAAGGTTCTTGCCGATGGCACGGTTGAGCAACATGGCAGCCACAGATGAATCGACACCGCCCGACAAACCAAGTATGACTTTGTCATCACCCAGCTGCGTCCGCAGTTCTGATACAGTTTGCTCGACAAACGACGCTGGCGACCAATCTTGTTTTCCCCCGCAGATATCGACCACAAAGTTCTTCAGCAACAATGTGCCGTCGATAGAGTGAAACACCTCGGGATGATACTGCACACCCCAGATTTTCTCGTTGTTGGCAGCATAGGCGGCATACTTCACCGTGGCAGTGGAAGCGATGACGCGGAAGCCTTCGGGCAGACGTGTGATGGTGTCGCCATGCGACATCCATACTTGGCTGTTCTTGGCAAAGCCCTTCAAGAGCGGGTTACCTTCCTCCATGAACTCCAAGTTGGCACGTCCGTACTCACGTGTTCCTTCAGGTTCGACCTTTCCTCCAAAAGTGTGCGCCATGAGTTGGGCGCCATAGCAAATACCGAGTATAGGATACTTGCCACGTATTTTCGAGAAGTCGAGTTGGAATGCCCGTTCCTCATAGACACTATAAGGTGAGCCCGAGAGGATGACACCAATCACGTCAGGGTCGTTCTCAGGGAACTTATTGTAGGGCATAATCTCGCAAAAGGTGTTCAGTTCTCGAACACGACGACCAATCAGTTGTGTTGTCTGTGAACCGAAATCAAGAATGATAATTTTCTGTTGCATCGAATATAAATGTGCTAATGATTTCTTTTTGGGTTTGTGCTTCTATCTTATTTTAGAATAAGAATTTGCAAAGTTATCATTTTTTGAAAGATTATGAATAAAAATCGGTGGATTTTTTGAGCCACACAGCACTTGCATTCTGACCTAAAGATTCCTCAGAATAGAAGAATGTAACGAAATGAAAAGAAGATGAAACTTTTCAAATAAGTCATCATGTGCTAATTTGCTAATTTTGCATCAAACTACTTCACCTTCATCCAATCATCCTGCAATCAACAAAAAACATTATACAACATGAAAAGACATTTATTATTGATGGCATTGGCATGGAGTGTCAACGCCTGTCTTGTGGCACAACAATTGCCTTACCAGAATCCGAGTCTGAGCGCAAAAGAGCGAGCCATAGACCTCTGCTCACGCCTTACCTTGGAAGAGAAAGCCAAACTGATGCTCGACGAGAGCCCAGCCATTCCTCGCATGGGCATCAAGAAGTTCTTCTGGTGGAGCGAGGCTCTTCACGGCGCAGCCAATATGGGCAACGTGACCGTTTTTCCAGAACCCGTGGGCATGGCTGCATCGTTCAACCCCGACTTGCTCTACAAGGTGTTCGATGCCACCAGCACTGAGTTCCGCGCCCAGTATAACCGACGCGTAGAGAACGGCGAAGAAGACAGCAAGTTCCACAGCCTGTCTGTGTGGACACCTAACGTGAACATTTTCCGTGACCCACGCTGGGGACGCGGTCAGGAAACCTATGGAGAAGATCCCTATCTGACCTCAGTGATGGGTACCCAAGTGGTTCGCGGACTGCAGGGTCCTGAGAATGCCAAATACCACAAGTTGTGGGCCTGCGCCAAGCACTACGCCGTCCACAGCGGTCCCGAATGGTCGCGCCATACTGCCAACCTCACCAATGTCAGTCCCCGCGATATGTGGGAGACCTACATGCCCGCTTTCAAAGTGTTGGTGGAGGATGCCAAAGTACGCGAAGTGATGTGCGCCTACCAACGACTAGACGACGACCCTTGCTGTGGCAGCGCACGCCTCTTGCAGCAGATACTCCGTGATGAATGGGGTTTCCAGTATTTGGTGGTGAGCGACTGTGGTGCGGTGTCCGATTTCTATGATTCCCACAAATCGTCATCCGACGCAGTCCATGCCTCAGCCAAAGCCACACTGGCCGGCACGGACGTGGAGTGCGGCTACGGCTATGCCTACCGCAGCATTCCCGAGGCAGTGCGCCGTGGACTCATCAGCGAGGCAGAGGTAGACAAACACGTGGTACGCCTCTTGGAAGGCCGTTTTGACTTGGGCGAGATGGACGACCCCTCTTTGGTGGAGTGGTCGAAGATTCCTTACGAGAAGATGTCGTGCAAAGAGCATCGCCAGATATCGCTTGACATGGCCCGCCAGTCCATCGTTTTGCTTCAGAACAAAAGCGACGTTCTTCCCTTGCAGAAGAACAAGGGCAAGATTGCTGTGATTGGTCCCAATGCCAACGACGCTCCCTTGATGTGGGGCAACTACAACGGCACACCCAATCAGACCGTTACCATCCTCGACGGTATCCGTCAGAAGCAGAAGTCGTTGACCTATCTGCCTGGTTGCGACCTGACCGACGACAAAGTGCTCGACTGCCTCATGGCGAACTGTTGTGCAATAGAAGGGAAGAAAGGTGTGAAAGGCACATTCTGGAACAATGTCACGATGGATGGCAAACCTGTGACGACACAGTACTACACCACCCCTTTGTCTGTGACGACAGCAGGAATGCATAACTTCGCCCCCGGGGTGAACATCGAGGATTTCTCCGCCAAATATGAGACGGTATTCACCCCGAAGGAAAGTGGTGAGTACGTGGTGAACGTGACGTCATGCGGTGACTTCACCGTCCTCGTGAACGGCGAGCGAAAGGTACATCACCACACCTGGCGCACAACCCCAACCCGAACTGTGATTCAAGCCGAAGCAGGCAAATCATACCAGATAGAAGTGAGATATCAATATGTGAAGACTTGGGGTTCGAACATGAAAATCAACGTCGCCAAGGAACAGCCTATCGACTATTCAGCCATCATCCGCCAATTGGACGGTATCGACAAGGTGATTTTCGTGGGTGGAATCTCCGCCGCGCTCGAGGGCGAGGAGATGCCCGTGCAGATTGACGGCTTCAAGGGTGGCGACCGTACCCATATCGAACTGCCCAAAGTACAGCGCGACTTCCTCAAGGCGTTGAAGTCCGCTGGCAAGACCGTGATTTTCGTCAACTGTTCAGGTTCAGCCATCGCACTGTTGCCAGAGAGCGAGTCTTGCGACGCCATCCTCCAGGTGTGGTACGCAGGCCAGGAAGGCGGTACAGCGATAGCAGACGTGCTCTTCGGTGACTACAACCCAGGAGGCAAACTCCCCGTGACGTTCTACAAGTCGTCGGACCAGTTGCCAGACTTCGAGGACTATTCGATGAAAGGACGTACTTATCGCTACTTCAACGACCCGCTATTTGCTTTCGGTTACGGACTGAGTTACACTCAGTTCAACATTGGTGAGGGCAAAATGGAGAAGAAAGGCAAGGACTACACACTGACCGTACCCGTGACTAACACAGGCAAGCGCGACGGCGTGGAAGTGGTGCAAGTATATATCCGCGACCTCTCCGATGCTGAAGGACCATTGAAATCTCTCCGTGCTTTCCAGCGTGTGGAGGTGAAAGCCGGACAGACCGTCAATGCCATGCTGACACTTACGCCCAAGTCGTTCGAGTTCTTCGACACTGAGACCAATACCGTCCATCAGAAGGAGGGACAGTTCGAAATCCTCTACGGCACCAGTTCACTTGACAAAGACCTGAAGAAAATGACGCTTACCGTGAAGTAAACGAACATCCGAAAGTGATGGCCATCACGAATAGCAACGCCCTGAAAGGTTAAAGCATTATACTTGCTTTTTTCCTTTCAGGGCGTATTATTCACATTTCATTGCCCAAAGGCTCACATTGGGATGATTGTTCGGTGTCCTTCCAGCGCGTAGATACGCTGAGTTATCTCCTAATTCTGCGACTTAGACTGTCGGTTGACTATTTTTTATCCTTAGGCAGTACTAGGTTGAGGACAACGGCGAGTATGAAGACCACAGCCACGCAGTTCTCAGCAAAGACGGTGCGAATAATCTGTGGGAAGATGTTGAACATTTCCGATGCCTGTGTGAAACCAAGTCCCACACTCAGTGACAATGCCACAATCACCATGTTGCGGTCGCTGAAACCACACTTGGCCAGCATACCGAAACCGGCATACATGATGGAACCGAACATCATGATGGTGCAACCACCAAGTACAGCCTGTGGTATGGTGGTCAGCATTCCACCCACTGCAGGGAAGATACCTCCCAGAATCATGATACAAGCACCTGTTGCGATGGCAAAGCGGTTGACCACACCCGACATGGCTGCCAAACCCACATTCTGGCTGAACGACGTGATGGGTGTGCAGCCGAAAAGACCGGCGACACTGCTCACAAAACCATCGCAAGAAATACTGGCCCCCAGTTCCTTGTCGGTGGGTAAGCGGTGGATGGCTCCAGAGCAGAGCGCACTGGTATCGCCAATGGTTTCAGTGGCAGAAACCAGATAAATAGCAATGATGGAGAGAATGGCACCAACCTCGAATTCCGGTTTGAAAGGCATGATTTTCGGCAATGAGACAAATCCCACCCCCTGCAAACCAGAGAAATCGACCATGCCCATACATACCGCGAGGATATATCCAGCTATCAGACCTATCAACACTGAGAGCGAACGAAGGAAACCTTTTGCGAACACCTGGAATCCAAGGCAGACGAGGAGTGTGAAAGTACCTACAATCCAGTTGTGAGCAGAACCGAAGTCGGCAGCGCCCTGACCTCCGGCAAAGGAATTAGCCCCAATGGGGAGCAAAGAAAAGCCGATAGCCGTCACGACCGTCGCAGCCACCACCGGCGAGATGATGCGAATCCAGTACTTAGCCAACAGTCCGAGCACACCTTCCACGATACCTCCAACGATGACGGCACCAATCAATACCCCCATGCCTTGTGAAGTGCCAATGAATATGGCCAGTGAAAGGAATGTGAAACTGATGCCCATCACGACGGGTAAGCGTGAACCTATCCGCCAGATAGGAAATAGTTGGATCATCGTACCAATACCGGCGATAATCATACAGTTTTGAATGAGCGCGGCACTAAGGGCGGAATCAATGCCCACGACATTGGCCAGAATGATGATAGGTGTGATGTTGCTCACAAACATGGCCAACACGTGCTGTAGGCCAAAGGGGACAGCCTGGGCAATCGGCACCCTGCCGTCCAACTGATAAAGATTGCTCTTGTCTTTCATAATCTATATCTTAAGGGTGTTCTATTAATGCCTGTCTCACTTGAGGACTTTGATGGGCGTATCTCCCAACTGGTGCGACGGTTGCTCACGGAATCGTATGGTCTGGGTTTCCCAATCCATTTCCTCGATGATTGCCATCGATTCCAAACGGTAGCCTTCCTCGCGCAACAGTCGGCCACCTTTTTGCTGTCCTTTCTCCACAGCAATTCCAATGCCAGCAACCTCTCCTCCAGCCTGGTGGACGAGGTCAATCAAGGCATGGACAGCCTGTCCGTCGGCCAGGAAATCGTCCACGATGAGGACACGGTCGGTGGCGTGAAGATAAGGTTTCGAGACGAACACATTGTTCATCTTCTTATGTGTGAATGAATAGGCTTGTGCCATATATTTGTCATCCGTGCTGTTTGCAGTCTGGCTTTTCTTGGCAAAGACCACAGGCACATCATACAAGTCGCCAAGCATGGTTGCGATGGCGATTCCGCTGGCCTCAATGGTAAGCACCTTGTTGACAGTCACCCCCTTGAAACGTCTTTTCAGTTCATAAGCCATCTGACGCATGATGTCAATGTCGATTTGGTGGTTCAAGAAATTGTCAATCTTCAGTATGTTGCCTGGTTTGATGCTTCCATCGCTCAGGATTTTCTCTTCAAGGAAATTCATGTGGGTCAATCAATATTTTAGGGTTAATATTTTAAGTGGGAAAAGTGAATGTTAAGGTGAAAAATCACTGCATGATTGCGAAGTAATCGACAATGCCCATGAGATGCTCGTCCTTGTCGACCACCAGCAGAGAGTGGATTTTGAACTTGCGGAACATGGCCTGTATCTTGGTCAGTTTTGCATCGGGGTCGATGGTCTTCGGTGTCTTGGTCATCACGTCTGAAACGGATAGTTGGAAGAAATTGGACTGTGCACCTTCGACAGCACGTCGTATGTCGCCGTCAGTGATGATTCCCATGATTTTTTCTCCGTCCATCACCACACCCAGTCCGAGTTTGCCGTTGCTGATGTGTATCAGCGCGTCGCCCAGTCGCATATGGGGAGGCAGAATGGGGAGATTCCCCTTGTACATCACGTCCTTCACCCTTGTCACCAGTTTGTAGCCCAGACTTCCACCTGGGTGGAAACGAGCAAAGTCATTCTTTTTGAAATCGCGTAGTTCCATCAAGACGCACGCCAATGCATCCCCCATGGCAATAGCAGCAGTGGTGGAGGATGTTGGGGCGAGGTTGAGCGGACAAGCTTCTTTCTCCACCCAGACACGGATGTGCGCTTGCGAGTTACGTGCTATCAGGGAGTCAGGATTGCCCGTCATGCCGATGATGGGCACTTCTCGCATTTGGAGGCAATCAACCAACCTCAGCAACTCGTCGGTATTACCCGAATTTGAAATCATTACCACGATATCATCGTCGGTAATCATGCCCAAGTCGCCATGGAGGGCATCCTGTGCATTGAGGAAAAAGGAAGGTGTTCCTGTGCTGGCAAGTGTGGCGGCCATTTTGGCACCCACATGCCCCGACTTGCCCACACCAGTAACGATGACGTGTCCACGGCAACGGTACATCAAATCAACCGCCGCATCAAAACCTTCATCCAACTGCGGAATGAGTCCGAGCAAGGCCTCCGCCTCGTCCTTAAAGCATTTAGCCGCAATTTCTTTCACTTTGATATTTTCCATTACTGTCTTTATTTTTTCCAGTGTAGTTAAGGTCATTAAGGTCTTTAAGGTCTCTGAAGCCATAGTCAATACGGCATTTCAGAGTTATTTTATCTCAGTAGTGCCGTTATCACGGCATCGAGGTCTTCGAGACGAAGCATATTGGGGCCATCACTGAGCGCGTTGTCAGGGTCGGGATGCACCTCAAAGAAGAAGCCATTGGCACCGAATGCCTTAGCCGCCAAGGCCATGGATGGCACGAACTCACGGTTTCCTCCCGTCTTGCCTCCAGCTGCACCTGGACGCTGCACGGAGTGTGTGCAGTCCATTACCACAGTGTGGCAGATGCTGAGCATGTCGGGGATGTTGCGGAAATCCACAATCAGGTTGTTGTATCCGAACATGTTGCCTCTTTCGGTCAGCCAGACGTCGTTATTACCCGCCTCACGTACCTTCTCTACCGGATACTTCATGTCAAGTCCCGAGAGGAACTGAGCCTTCTTGATGTTCACTGTCTTGCCCGTCAGTGCAGCAGCGACCAACAAATCAGTCTGTCGGCATAAGAAGGCAGGAATCTGCAACACATCCACGACCTCTCCAGCAACGCTGGCTTGATAGCTTTCATGAATGTCGGTAAGCAGACGAAGTCCGTACTTGCTCTTGATGTCGGAGAGCATCTGCAGTCCCTTGTCCAGCCCCGGACCACGGAACGAACTGATAGACGTACGGTTGGCCTTGTCAAACGACGACTTGAAGTATATCTCTATACCGTGTTTGTCCTGCAAACGAACCAACTCACTGGCTACTGTTTCAAGGATGTCCATGCTCTCAATAACGCATGGACCTGCTATGAATATCATAATTATCTTGTTTTTTATCGGGATTTCGGTATAACGGGATAACGAGATTTCGTTAAAAACTTTTCGATATCTCGAAAAAAAAGGACTATCGCTGATTAAAAGGGAAATTCGAATTCCTCCTCCGCCACCTTACCAGAATCAGAGGGTTGTTCCACATTCTTGCCAGGTTGAGCACCAACACTGTCAGCAGTCTGCTTTTTCTGCTGTGCCGATGAGAGGATTTCGATGGAATTAGCCATAATCTCCACAGTGATTCGACTGACACCCTGTTTGTCGGTATATTTGCGGTACTGCAGTTTTCCCTCAACGTAAAGTTTGTCACCTGTATGGACATATTTCTCCACATATTCGGCCTGAGCTCTCCAGAAAATCACATCGTGCCATTCCGTGCGTTCAGGCACTTGGGTGCCATTCTGAAGGGTATAACCACGTTCGGTGGTTGCCAGTCTGACCTTGGCCACACATACGCCACCATCCAGATAACGTATCTCCGGTTCAACACCGACATGGCCTATCAAAATAACCTTATTTACTGACATAATATTATATGATTAGTTGTTTATAGTTTTTACGCTCTTTAAGAACCCTAAGGACTTCAAGGACCTTAAGCCCTCCCAAAGGCTTCCCTGTTCCAGACTAAAGGTGAACAGTTTTGTTAAGGAGGTAGAAATCGAGGATAGTCATGGCCGCCATAGCCTCCACGACAGGAACCGCCCTAGGCAGCACGCAAGGGTCGTGACGTCCTTTGACCTCGAGCATGGTTTTCCTCCCCTCCACATCCACTGTGGGCTGTTCTCTGAGGAGTGTAGCCACAGGTTTGAATGCCACACGGAAGAAAATATCGTTGCCATTGGAGATGCCCCCCTGAATTCCTCCGCTGTGGTTGGTGAGTGTACGGATAGCGCCATCCTTCGAGGTGAAGATGTCGTTCTGGTCCGAACCTCGGCCACAGACTCCATCAAATCCCTCGCCATACTCAAAGCCCTTGACGGCATTAATCGAAAGCATGGCAGCGCCCAAAGCAGCATGGAGTTTGGAGAAAGCGGGTTCCCCCAGTCCAACAGGGCATCCCTTCACCACACACGATATGACGCCTCCAATAGTGTCGCCCTGTTCTTTCACCTCACTGATGAGGGCCACCATTTGCTCTGCTATCTTCGGGTCGGGACACCGTACGATGTTGCGCTCGATTTCGCTGAAGTCATAAAGGCTGTAGTCGCGTTCGATGGCGATACTCCCCACCTGAGATGTGTATGCCGTGATGTGGATGCCCAGCTGCCTCAGCGCTAGTTTGGCCAAGGCTCCCCCCACACAGCGGGAGATGGTCTCACGTGCAGAAGAACGTCCTCCTCCTCTATGGTCGCGTATACCATATTTGCTATAATAAGTGAAATCGGCATGTGAAGGCCGGAAGACCCTGCGCATATTCTCATAGTCGGCAGAACGCTGATTGCTATTCCTGACGATGAAACCTATAGGGCATCCCGTCGTTTTCCCCTCAAAGACACCCGAGAGGATTTCCACTTGGTCAGCCTCCTGACGCGATGTGGTGATTTTGCTCTGCCCAGGTCGGCGTCGGTTAAGTTCCTGCTGAATAAAGTCCAAATCTATATCTACCCCTGCAGGCATACCATCAATAACGCCTCCAATGGCTTGGCCATGGCTTTCGCCGAAGGTGGACAAGGTAAAGACATTGCCGAATATATTCCTCATGACCCCTAAACTTGTTCTTAGTTACAGCATCCGCCAGAACTACCGCAGCCACCACCTTCGCAATCGCCACCGTCACAATTACCACCGCAACCACCACCGCAATTGCCACAACCGCCTCCACAGCCTCCACTCATCATATTGACGAAGGCAGCTATCTCGTCGTTGGTTGCCAACCGGTTCTCAAGTACCTCTCCTTTGAAATGTAGGTCGTTGCCAGCATGAGGATGATTGAGGTCGAGTGTCACACTGTCTTCACCCACTTCCAGTATGAGAGCATTGGCAACTTGTCCGTCAGGACCATAGACATTGATGACATTGCCCTCGAAGAGATGCTTTCGGTTGAAACCTTCACTCTTTTCGAATTGCTTGATATCGACATTGAAGACCAGTTCGTCGTCGTACTCACCGTATGCGTCCTTGGCAGGAATAGTGAAATCAAAAGCATTGCCAGCTTCCACTAGTTCCAATTGTTCTTCGAAAGGCTTGAGGGCGAACCCCATCTTACTGATGAAAACCAAAGGACGGGTGCGGTCGCATCCCTCCACGCGTTCTTCCTCTCCTTTGTCTGAATCCATGACATAGAGGTCGTAAACCACAGAGAGGTATTTGTTTAGTATTTTCATTTCGCGTTGATGAATAATAGTTTGAATGCTGTTTGTTATCGTTGCTCTTTATAAATGGCAAAGTTAGTAAAATAAAAGAAGAAACACAAACTTTTACTTATCAATCATGGAAACAAATCAAAAAAAGACATGCTCTTTCAACAAATCATGTTGAAGGCAAGCGTACTAAAAAAGGGACTACTCTCACGAGCAATCCCTTAAAAGAAAGTCTTAAATCTAATACCATGAAATACATTTGCAAATTTAGGGATGAAAAATGTATCTAAAAAATTTTTTATCCACTTTTTTTCATTATACGTCTGGTTTTAATGCTTTTTAACAAATTTGGCGGTTATCCTTCAGTATTTTCGAAAATAATCTTAATGTCTTGTATCTACAAAATGCTTTTTCAAACAATTCACCCGTTAAAAATGATATGATTGTTTACTAAATTAACTTAATATATAATATTTTTAATGGACGGTCACGAAGATAAAAAGAAAAAAATTCATACTTTTGCATTATAAATTGAAACAGTCGGGCGGTCTGTCGCTGGTGAAAGGTTTCACGTGTGGCACCTGATCACGAGAGGAAAGTCCGGACAGCGCAGAGCATTCCACTTCCTAATATAGAAGGAATCCGCGAGGGTTGAGTCATGCAGAAGAAAACAACCGCCGTCATCTACCCCTAACCATG
>Ga0310695_10013773_pt1 | contig 11033 bp, 8 predicted proteins | sample RumenRJG_04DNA_FD_203882 | JGI IMG/M metagenome (GOLD analysis project Ga0310695, IMG submission 203882) | Bovine rumen microbial communities from Lethbridge, Alberta, Canada - RJG_04 (v2) (version 2) | ecosystem: Host-associated > Mammals > Digestive system > Stomach > Rumen | place: Canada... | reverse complement strand
GTGACCGTCCCCGCCGGCGTCCATGAAACGAAGTCTCTGCGCCTGAGAAGCCATGTGGAGCTGCATCTCGAAAAGGGCGCAGTCCTTCGCGGAAGCGTGAAGCACGAGGATTACTTCGACTTCCCCGCCAACGTTTGCGCAGTGCGTCCCGAATCGTCCGGGCTTGTCCTCCTTTACGCTTGGGACGAAGAGGACGTCTCGATAACCGGCGAAGGAATGATCGACGGGCAGGGCCCCGAGTTTTTCCCGGGCTGCGACAAAAGCCGCCGACACAAGGGGCTGTGGCCTAAACCGGTCCTGCCGCGCCCGAGGCTCGTCCAGTTCGTCCGCTGCCGCAACGTGCGTCTCCAGGGCGTCACGTTCAAGAACTCGCCCGGTTGGACGATGCTCATACGCCTTTGCGAAAATGTTTTCGTTGATTCGATAACGATTGACAACGACAGGCGGATCATCAATTCCGACGGGATCGACTTCGACGCATGCCGCCACGTCCGCGTAGGCGAGTCCAGGTTCAGCACCGGCGACGACTGCCTCATCCTGAGAGCGATGCGCGAGAAGGCGTCCGACACTGCGATTTGCGAGGACATCGTCGTTTCCAACTGCGTCCTCAACAGCTCCTGCCAGACGATAAGAATCGGCTGCTCTTCGGACGACACGATACGGAACGCCGTCTTCAAGAACATCCGCGCAAGCGGCTCCAACGGAATATTCTTCGACTATCCCGTCCGCTACGTCCGCTCGTACGACGAAGGCTGGATGTCTGTTTCGAATATCGTGTTCGACGGCTACACGGGTTCCTTCCGCGGGTCGGCGGTGCAGATTGTCGTGGAGGACGGCGTCAAGATTCGCGGCGTCAAGGATATAACATTTAGGAATTTCAACGTGAAAACCGATAACCCGCTCAGGTTCGTCGGCAACACGGACTCTCCAATCGAAGGGGTGGTTTTCGAGAACGTCACCGTCAACGGCAAAAAGTGCCAGGATGGTCCTGTCTCGCCCAAGATCCATCCGTCGAAGCCGCTCAAGCGCACGTCCAGCTGGAGCTGGGAAGCGATGAGCGAAACGGATTTCCAAATCCGCGACCCCTTCGTTCTTGTCGATGGCGGGCATTACTATCTTTACGAATCGAAACCGTGGAACGGCGGGAAGGGCGTGGACGTGCGCCGCGGCGCCGACCTCGTCTCCTGGACGGCGAAGGAGCCTGCGATGGTCCTTCCCGAAAGCGTCAATGTGAAGGCCGTGTGGGCGCCCGAGGTCCACCGCTTCAACGGCAAATACTGGCTTTTCGTCACGATTACCGAAAAGAAGGGGACTCGCGACATGAAGCCGATGGGAGAAGGCGTAAGCAAGAGGCGCCTCGAGTCCCGCGGCACGTGGGTGTTCTCGTCCAACAAGCCGACGGGACCGTTCAAGCCCGTGAAGATGGGGCCCGTCCCGCCGCCGGAATTCCAGACGCTCGACGGAACGCTTTACGTCGAAGACGGCAAGCCCTACATGGTCTATTGCCACGAATGGTGCCAGATGGGGAACGGCACGATAGAATACGCGCCGCTCGCGCCCGATTTCGCGTCCTTCCTCGAAGCGCCCAAGACGCTTCTCGACGCGAAGAGCGCGATGAAAGGGGCTGCAAACGTCACGGACGGCCCGTTCTTCTACCGCTCGGAGAAAAGCGGGCGGCTTTACATGATATGGTCCAACATGGTGAAAGGGCACGGATATTGCGTCCTCGTGCGTTCGTCGGCGTCGGGCAAAATCGCAGGCCCCTGGACGAAGGACGAAATCCTCTTCGGGAAGAACGGCGGGCACGGCATGATATTCAAAAGCCTCGACGGGAAGCTGAATTTGACATTCCACCAGCCGAACAACACGCCGCACGAGCGCATGAAGGTGTTTGAGCTTTCCGACGACGGCGAACGTCTCAAAATCAAATGACCGGGCGGCAAACCGGCGCAAAGGCATATTTGCGGCGGGAAATCCGCGGAGGATGTTGGAAAAACGCTGAAGAACCGTCAGAAAGGCGTTGCAGGATTCCCTTTCCCTGCATATAAAGCATATAAAGCAAAAAAGGAGGCTTCACATGAATGGATCTACAATGAAAACCGCATTTGCCGCTGCAATCGCGGCAGCAATGGCAATCGCCGCCGCACCTGCAATGGCAAGCATATCCTCGCATGCTGCAAGAGGAACCGTAAACGGGCGCGCAGAATACCGCGATGCGCAGGGGAGGCTGCAGGGAACGGCGCGGCAGAGCTCCAACGGACGCACGGAATACCGCGATTCGATGGGACGGCTTCAAGGAACTTCATATCAAAGTTCCAACGGACGCACGGAATACCGCGATTCGATGGGACGGCTTCAAGGGACTTCGTATCAAAGTTCCAACGGACGCACGGAATACCGCGATTCGATGGGACGACTCCAAGGGACTTCGTATCAAAGTTCCAACGGCAGAACCGAATACCGCGATGCGCAGGGGAGACTGCAAGGAACATCCACTACGCGGAACGGGCGCACGGAATACCGCGATGCGCAGGGACGGCTGCAAGGCACGAAAAGGCGCTGAAAGCCGCCGACAGTCCCGGGCGGGGGAGGGAGCGTCATCTAGATTGGTGGCCCAGACAATGAGTTTTCATTGACTGTTCTCTTTTCCGAAATCGCCCTGTTTTCAAGCATATCTCATATTTTACGATCCTCTCCAAAATTCTCCGCCGTGTGTATTAGAGAACGCCTACACACGCTCCGTTTTTGGTTCCGGCTGTCATGCGACCTGAGAAATTGTCCTTTACGAATGAATACGCCGTATCTACGGAGAAGTCCGTGCCTGGACGAAGGATTTTCCATGAAGCTTTACACATTTGCCACTATCGCATCCAAAACATTGTCCAGATGCCCACAGACATCTTCCACTAGGAAGCGAAGAACGCGATAGCCGTTCTTCTGCAGCAGAAAATCTTCACGACTGTTTCTGCGGTAGACCTCGATGTCACCAAGTGTCGATGCCGAATCCAGTACGACAACAACCTTGACATTCGTGTGCAACAGGTCCACTTCGATATACGGGTTCTCACCACAGGGAATTGGCAATCGGCAGCCTCTCTGAAACATTCCCTTTGTTTCACGCATTGATTCGAGACGCTCATACAAGAACTTCAACACGGTAGCGGGAGCCTCTGTCCGCCCCAAGACTCTTTCGCCAAGATCAAACTGCAATGTCGCGTATACGAACAAGTCGGCCAAGGCCTCGTCCACTCCATCCCGACAGAGCCGTCTCACGCTATCGGAAAACGTCTCCTTCCAATGCGGAACAACCGGCAGCGCAACCGAGGTAGGCCAGCCTTCGGACACACCGACAGGAACAACCATCTTGTAGCCAATGGCCTCGTATCCTTTTGCGCGCTTCTCATACATACGGGAGCAAACGGCAACGTTCACGTCCAGATAATCATAGATCCGGACTTCTTTCTTGCCATCGTACAAGCGATGGAGGCGTCCCGCGAACTGCGTCAAGCGACCTCGCCACGAAATCGGCTGGGCGAGAAACAGTGTGTCAAGTCGCGCATCATCAAATCCCTCCCCTAAAAACGACCCCGTCGCCAGAATAACCCGCGATTCAGTAGCAGGAATAGAGGCAAGCCTTTCTCTTTCGGCTTTCAACTGACGACGCCCCATGCCTCCCATCAACGGCAAAATATGTTGAACACGTCCATCCAGAAGCTTAAGCAACTCCTCGACTTGATCGCGCCGGTCACTCAAAACAACTGGAGACCTACCTTCAGAAACAACCGAAAGGACATCTTGGACTATCTGCCGATTTCTAATCGTGTCCGCAACCAATGCATCACAAAGATCGTTGTATTCGACATGGCCGTCTTCACCTATCTTGCCGATTGGCATACGGAACGATGTCGGGCGAACACAAACAATGTGATCAAACGGTTCGCGCTTCGCCAACGTTTTGGGATCAACGCGATGGCGAATCGGCCCGCATTGCATCATGATGAGCGGATGCCGTCCATCTTGACGCTCCACGGTCGCCGAAAGCCCCAGCACATACTTAGCCGAAGCGGTATCAACCGCCGCCTCAAATGTCTCCGACGCAACAGCATGGCACTCATCGACGACAATCTGGCCATACTCCTTCACGCGAGGATCAACGATACCTTTCCGTGACAGGGACTGGATGACGGCTACGTCAATCTTCCCTGTCCATCCCTTTGCCCCGCAACCGACCTTCCCAATTTCCTTCTCGGAGACCCCCAGAAACTCTGCCAGTCGAGCCACCCACTGCAATTGAAGTTGGCGACGATTAACAAGGACAAGCGTATTGACCTTGCGTTCAGCGATCATATACGCCGCCACAACCGTCTTGCCGAACGCCGTGCCCGCAGCCAGGATGCCCGTGTCCGACTTCTTCAGATCCGCTACAGCCGGTTTTTGATCAATTCGCAGCGTCCCCTTGAATTCCACGTCAATGGGCACGCCCGCATAACGTTTGTCCTCCATGATCGGATTGAGTCGCTCACCCTTCAAGACCTGGAGGGTGCTTTCCAGACAACCACGTGGGACCTGAAGGAACTGATCGCCATTCAGAGCTCGCGAGATGATTCTCGATTCTCCATAAACCGAATACTTCATCCGCTGCTTTTTGCTGAACTCGGGATTGTGAAATGACGCCAGCGCAATTAACTTGCATCGCACGGATGGTGCAAGATTCTTCTGCTCAATGTATACGCGATTCGCCAAAACAACCCGAACATCGGCAAGTGGCGGCAATGAGGAATTATGCCCGACACATTCCCCCGTAGACCAAAGCGGCAGGAAGAATGTCCACGGATGTTCGCTATCCGACATCATCCTTACACTCGGCAAAAGCAGCCTCCGCTCACTTCGTGCTTTTTGAAGAAGAATCTCAACGGTACTTCGACTGATACCTTCAACAGATGAAAGGTATGCCCATTGATCCGCATATGGCATCCAGTCATCATTCACAAAGACGCTGTTGTCCACCCGGCGCGGTTCCGCTTGCAATGGCAAGGCGATGAGATTGCCGAAACCTCCTTTCGGCAAGGTGTCCTGATTCGGGATTATTCGGTCGTAAGAATCTAAGCTTACCTCGGGGTGTTCTTCGATAACAAGCGTCATCACATACGTCAGCACCTCGCGTATGGCCTTCGCCGAAACACTTGTCTGCAGAAAGAACCAGAGGTGGGTGCCCTTGCCGGATCGAGACTTCTCCAATGCCACAGACAGCCCCAATTCCCGTGCCTTGCGAACAGTAAGAATCGCATCGCGTCGCCAAGACGACTCGTCAAAGTCAATGACGGCCACACGTACCGTCTCGTCCGCTTCCATTGGGTAAATCCCCATCACAAAGTTCTTCATGTCGGCATCTTTGCCGCGCAAGTGCCATCGAATCACCTCATCGGAGACTGGCACATACTGCCGCACCGTACACTCGCTGCATTTCTTGTGCTGCTTTAGCACGCAACCTGCACCCCACTGATTCCGACAACAAGGCGTGTATCCGCTCGTACCCTTCTTTTCATTCTCATACCGTCGTGCAAAAACATCTTCCCGTCCCACAAAGAGAGACCGAAAGAGCTTTATCTTTGCAAGATTGCTTGACGAATGATTGATAGAATGTTCCAACATCTAGACGGTTTTCTCACTCACGCTATGTCCAGCTTCGCTATTAGATCATTCGCCCATACTATGGCCTCGTCTACCGTAGGCAGAACGTCAAGGTCGCGCTTCTGATCTGCGTATGCCTGCTCCCACAACTCCCCCTTGGCCACCTTTGGCGGCCAGGTATGAACCTTTCGGTATTTGAAAAGTTTTCGGCATAAAGCTGCAGTTCGGCCAAGATCTATATCGCCGTTTGACATTATAAGCTGGAGGTCTATCAGGTCGTGCGCCCGTTTACTGGACGGCGCACTTGCGCCGTGCAGCTTCTGGGCTATCTGGTACTCAAGGCGCATCGCCGGGATTGGAGAAGGTTTTGGAAGCACAAGAAATGCAAACAGATCAAGGAGTTCAGCAGGCAATTCGACCATATCGCACTCGTCCGCATCCCCAATCTCGTTGTGCCCCACCTCAAGCTGAACGGTGAACCAAGGGACGCCGAGATACTTCAGCTTGACGTCGCATGGCTGCATTACATAGTCGAAAGGAATGCCACAGGGCTTTGCTGGCGCAAGCACTCTGACCTCGCCCGAAAAGCCGTTCCATCCAGCAGCAAGTCGCTCATTCAGCAGTTTCAAGAACGCGTCCAAATCCGTCTTCCAGGCTGTGTCGAGATCCATCGTCACCCTGGTGAGTTTCTCTCCGTAGCGGAATCTGAGTCCGCTTCCGCCTTTGACGACACCTTCGCCTATCATCTGGGCCACGATGGCGTTTGCCATCTGCCCCCTCAGGTCGTTAGCCCGTGCGAAATCACCTGCAAACCGTTGCAGAGCGCGGTCAAGATTGGATTTGGAATTTGGCGCATTCTTCATCGGTAAGCAGTCCTTTCTCGTTGGCGGCAACGGCGGCGTCCGCAATCCTGTCTAGTTCGACCGCGCCATCCGCCCTTGCGGATTCAAGCGCATCGGCCAACCTTTGGCACTTTATGCCTTCGTACCCTTCATATTCCACAGTGTCGCATCGCGTGTTGTCCCGGATGCGGAAGCCTCGCGGAAGTTGACGCCTCACTCGCTTAGGAGTGCCGACATAGAACGCCGTCGGGTTTGCTGGCGTAAGGTGCAGCATATACAATACGGATGCACCCCTCAGATAGGCATCCTCACCCACGACTGCAGTGGCGAATGCATACACGTCGTTCTGTCCAGGAACATGGTGCTGAACCTGATAGACACCATGGCCGAGTCGCGTCAGACGCCCGCTTTGCACCATCGCAGACATGCTCTGCTTGGAAATGCCAAGCTCCCTCGCTTTTGCGGCGGTTATTATGCCATAGTGGTCTTCAGCCACCGGCCAAATCTGTTCATATGCTGTCATGTCAGAAGAACAGGCTTTATCTTACCTTTTGCCAATGGCGGGTATTATAGCACGAATTGCGTCCAAAAATCAACCCCGAAAATGCCAAAAGTAAAGGAACTCTTTTACCTTTTGGCATAGTACCAAGTCTAGCCTGCCAAAGGTTGACCATTTTTGCCATACTTTTGGCCATCATGTACCATCCTGCTGCACTTTACACATAAGTTTGGAAAATTACTAAGCGAGGATGGGGGTATGCCAAGCATCTATGCTATACATCGTAAACATACAAAAGGAAACAGAACAATGAAACGCTACACTTTGGCAATGAAACGGAAACTTGTCGCGGAATATGCGACAGGCGATTTTCCTCGAAAAGAATTCCTCTCTAAGCACCAGATACCGAACAGCACATTCCATCAGTGGATACATGCATACGCAGAAGAACTGCTCCCAGCCCTCGACGCCGGGATGACCGTATCCGGTTTCAGGCGATTGAAGAACGACTGCAACCGGAAGCAAAGGATCATCGAGTTCCTTTCGCTAGTCAACTGCACTGTGAACTCCCATTACAGGATCAAGGTTGCGGAAATCGAGCTGATCATGCGCGACCAGCCGAAGATGTTCAGCATCCGTCTCATGTACGAGGCTCTTGGCGTCAAACACTGTACCATCGCAACCGCAAGAAACGACACACACCATGGTTCGTACTGCACAAAGAACAAGCCGTGGAACACGTGAAGCGAGTATTCAACGGCAGCCATCAGTGCTACGGGGCAGAGAAAATCGCCGCCGTACTAAAGAGGGAAGGCCGCAAAATCGGCATTGACTGCGTACGGCAGGTCATGCAGGAGCAGAAACTGGTCTCCATTCGCGGCATCTACCGCCACGAATATCTCAAGGAACTCCGCTCACGCGACAACCTAGTAAACAAGGAATTCAATCCTGCGGCCCCAAATGCAATCTGGGTCTCGGATGTCACGGAAATCTGGCACAAAGACAAGAAGTTCTACATCTGCGTCGTCATAGACCTATTCGCCAGAAAGGTCGTTAGCTGGCGGATTGGACAGTTCAACAATACCAGGCTGACGCTCGGCACGTTTCTGGACGCTTTCGTAGCAAGAGGCAATCCCAAAGCGCTAACCTTCCACACGGACCGAGGGTCAAACTACACCTCCTTCTGCTTCTCAAGGCGGATTCAGCAACTTCATGTCAGACGATCATTCTCCAAAGCCCACAACCCCTACGACAACTCAATCTGTGAAGCGTTCTTCAATTCCATGAAGGCCGAAGAGCTTTACCGAAGACGCTACAGGTCTGTACGCGGGTTCAAAAATTCCGTGGCCACCTACATTGACGAATACAACGCCAAAAGGCCCCATGCAACTAACCACTACCTCTCGCCTGACGAGAAGGAAAGCCGCTGGTTTGCGGCCAAGACGGACGAGGCGGTTCGATTCTGCCCTGAAAATCGGAAGATAAATTCCGAAACGGAGCCTCCAGCACAAAATCCCAAGGTATAAAATTCGGCAGCAAATCCCTGAAAACACAATGTCCGCGCATCATCTGCGCGGACTGCCCGGTTCGGTTTTGCCAAGCCATACAATTGGTGGTCGGGGCCGGGATCGAACCGGCGACACACGGATTTTCAGTCCGTTGCTCTACCAACTGAGCTACCCAACCGAATGTGAAGTGGTAGGAGCGCAGGGATTCGAACCCTGGACCCAGTGATTAAGAGTCACTTGCTCTACCAGCTGAGCTACGCTCCCACATCACAAATTGGAGCGAGCTAAGGGACTCGAACCCTCGACAACCACCTTGGCAAGGTGGCACTCTACCAACTGAGTTAAGCTCGCTTGGCGTGAAAACGAGGCGTAGTATACCACTCGCTCCGGAGCAATGCAAGCGCGAATTTGAAAAATCTCAAAAAAATTTATCAGGGGCGGGGAAGAAGGGAAACGCGCCGGGTCTGGACGGGATGATTTCTTCTACCGTGCGGCCGCACGGCGCAACAAACAGAACCGCCGGGGCAATGCTTCCACGCGGCGGTCCGGGGGGAGGGGAGGCGGGCGCGGTTCGACGCTCCGCCTGTATATGCGCCATTCTATTTGACAAGCGAGCAGGGACCGTTCTGGCACCCGCCCGGACATGCCATGACTTCCAGGAAGTTGACGGGGATTTTCCCTGACGCATGAAGCCTGACCATCGTGCAAGTCTTGCCGTCGATTCCGTTGATCTGCTTCGAATCAAGCTTGAACCCGGGAATTTTCGCCGTAGCCTCGGCGAGAACCGCGTCCGTTACGCCGCAGCTGCGCGCGTAGTTGCGCGCGGTCGGATTGGCCGGACGGGGAACGGGCCAAGGATCGCAGGCGATCACGTCGATCTTTCTGCCGGCGAGGATCGCGCCAAGCTCCTCGAAAGAAAGCACGTAGTCGACACCCTTGCGGCGGGCTTCGCTGCGTTTTGCCACGCACGGCCCGATGAACACGGTTTTGGCGTCCGGATCTTTCGATTTGACTATTTCGCGCGCGTAAACCATGGGGCTGGGGGTGAGGGAGACGTGATCCACGAGATCGGGCAGGTGCTTCCACACGAGATTCACCCACGCCGGGCAGCACGACGTGGTCATGAACGTCTTGGGGTCTTTCTCCATGCGCTCGATGAACTCAGCCGTTTCGTGGGCGGTGGTCATTTCGGCGCCGAGCGCCACCTCCATGACGTCGCCGAAGCCCGCCTTGGCGCAGGCGGAAAGGAGCTGCTCGATTTTGCCTGGAAACTGCTTTTCAGCCGCGGGCGCAACCATTGCGACAAGTTTTTCGCCGCGCTTCATGGCCGCCAGCACATCGATCAGCTGCGATCTCTCCATGACGGCGGCGAATGGGCAGGCGTTGAAGCACTTGCCGCAGAAGATGCACTTGCCGAAATCGATGGCCGCCACGCCGAATCCGTTTTTCTTGATGGCTCCGACAGGGCACGCCTCTTCACACGGCACCGTAGTCTTGACGATTGCGTGGTATGGGCATGCGGATATGCACTTGCCGCACTTTATGCAAAGTTTCTGGTCGATGACGGAATGTCCGTCGACGACTTCTATCGCCTTCTTGGGGCAGTTGTATACGCATGGACGCGCAAAGCAGCCGCGGCAATTCTGCGTGGAGACCACGCGGGCGTCGGGACAGCCGCTGCAGGCGGGCCCGCAGACGCTGAGCGGCGTCTTGGGCGCGGACGGCTCGCCGCGCTCCCCGTCCGCCTTTTCGGCGTAGTATGCCGAAAGCGGCTTCGTCTCGTCCGTTTCCTCTTCGACGGAAATCCCGAGAAGCGCCATCAAACGGTATTTGAGAATTGCGCGGTCGTGGTAGATGCAGCACCGCGACGCAGGTTCGTTCTTCGGTCTCAGCTTTACGGGGATCTTGTCGAGATCCGATTCGATCGATCCGGAATCAAAGGCGCGGACTATGCGGATCATCAGTTCGCGCCGGATGAATGTGGAGCCGTTGAGCATTTTACGCAGCCCCTCCGACAAGTTCGCCGATGCGCGTGAGCAGCTTTTCGGGCGTCGCCTGCGACATTATTTCCTTATCGTTGATGCGCACATACGGCGCGCCGCCAAGATTCTCCATCTCGCACAATTCAAGGCACGTGCGCGCTTCGACATCGACCTTGCCGCACCATTCGGCGGGAAGCCTGTCTTCTATGTCCATCATGTTCGCCGCACCCAGCAGATAGCACGCCGTTCCGCAGCATATTTCGACCTTGACCTTGTCCATGGCCTTCTCCTGATCTGTGACTGACGGCGGATATTATACCATATCGCGCCGGACGCATCCGAGCCGTCCGAAATCCAGAGATGCGCGGCGACAAGACGAAGTGGATGCACCTGCACGAAACCGCGCCGCATTCAACTCGCCCGCAGCTGCATTCAACTCGCCCGCCACCCCGGGCGCATCTGCGTAATTCACCGTCTGGCTTTTTGATTATGGGAAACAACTGTTTGAAACAACATTCCTTTGGCGCAGACTCGTTGTTTTTTCCAGTTGTTCCGGTTGTTTCCTATCTCA